>UMEI01006950.1_pt1 | contig 17226 bp, 10 predicted proteins | sample 1964711 | NCBI WGS metagenome assembly UMEI01 (sample SAMEA4836016, study PRJEB28245) | human gut metagenome | biome: gut microbiome; material: fecal sample | place: Denmark | collected 2008 | reverse complement strand
CGTTGCAAAATGCTTGTTGGGAAATCCCAAACCCTTGAACTACATCCGATGGATGCAGGCTACGCGTTTTTTGCAAAACGCTCTTTCAGCACACCGCAGGAATGCGCAGCCATCACGGAATTGTGATGATTACAGGGATTGGGATTGCATTCCAACAAACAGAGCACGCACGGCAAGGTTTCAATGCCGTGCGTGTTCTCTGGCCTTTGTACGCACAAAGGCACTGCTTGCAGAAACTGAATAAAAAAGCTGAAAGAAAATATTACACTGTTCTTGAATTCAAAATCTTGATGATGGCATTAGCAATAGTTGTTGCTTCATCAAGTGTATTTTGCTTGCCAAAGGAAACTCGAATCGTACCACGTGCATATTCATCGGAAAGATGAATTGCCTTTAGGACGTGCGAGGTCTGGATGCTCTTGCTGTCGCAGGCTGACCCAGTTGAAATACAGATTCCCATCAAATCCAGTCGATGGAGCAGCATTTCGCCGGAGGCATTACGAAATGATATACTTACATTTCCTGGAATATGATCAACATCACCGTTACGAACAAAGTCAAGTTTGGAATTGGAAAGGACATTCAAGAATTTTTGCTCAATTTGAAGCAAATTCTCTTGATTCTGTTTCATTTCATGGCAGTTTTTCTTTAGAGCAGTAGCCATTCCAACAATGCTGGCAACATTTTCCGTTCCGGCTCTCATCCCAGATTCTTGAGCACCGCCATCCATAAATGGATGGTGAGATGTTCCGGATTTTATGAAAATAAAGCCTATTCCCTTAGGGCCATTAAATTTATGAGCAGATGCGGACAGCATATCAATGCCTAGGCTATTTACATCAATCGGAATGTGTCCAACAGCCTGAACTGCATCCGTATGAAACAGCGCACCGTATTTATGCGCAATGTTTGCAAGAGAAGCTATGGGCTCAATGCTCCCGATTTCATTATTGACAAGCATAATTGAAACCAACCGGGGCTTACAATCCATGGCAGCCTCTAAGGTTTCAGTTTGAACCGTTCCATGACAATTCACAGGAAGATATCGAACATTTACACCAAGATGCTCCATTGCCGCACAAGCATTTAGGATGGCATGGTGTTCAATTTGGCTAGTCAAGATAGGGCGTTTTAAAGAGCTGCTTTTTATAGCCCAGTTATCACTTTCAGTGCCGCCGGATGTAAAATAGATTTCTTCGGGTTTTGCCCCAATGCAGTCAGCAATAGTTTCTCTTGCCCACTTCAAGGCAGTTCGTGGTTCTCTGGCAAAAGAATATGGCTGTGAGGCGTTTCCATACTGCTCAAGAAGAAATGGCTTCATTGCCTCAAAAGAATCCTGATCCAACGGGGTGGTCGCTGCATTATCAGCATAAATCATGAGTAAGCACCTTTGTTATTTGCAAACAATCTCAGGGATGCGCTTGCTTGGAACATCATATTCCTTGGCATCGATGATGCAGAGCTGTTTATAGATCGCAGAGCGCATTTCAATAGCGGGATTTAGACAATAGTCAATAAATTCCTGACGGTCAATATCATTTGGAGTTTGTACATGAGGAAACAGAAGTTTCAAAAACGCGGTACATAACCGCTTGATTGCGGTCATATGGCGTTTATCTGCGTTTGAAGGAAAATCAATCATAGCATCAACGACAGCTGAATATGTGAGATCATCTCGCAAGGCATGCATCACTTCGGCAAAATATTCCGTATTGATGGCCCAACCCTTGGCAATCATACCGGTTGTCATTCGAGGGATTTCCCATCCAGGAATAAAACCATGGAAACGATCCAATGTTGCAGATTCCCCGAACACTTCACTAATATTAGCAACCATATTTTTATTTGTGTCAAATCGGTCTGCATCAATATTTCCAAGAACAATTACACCTGCACCTGAAGACAACGAAGCATCAAAGCCTTTAATCTCGCCATATTCCATGTAGTGCTTGAGCGCCTGCTGAATTTGACCGGGTTGTTCAAATGTAATAGACTGAACTTCATCAAACCCCACAAAATCAAATCGTGTAAGAAGACCACCGGTCTTTTTCGCATTGTCGTAAATCAAGGATGCACGAGATACAGTACCGCCACTAATAAGCCAACCACGCTTGCTTATTTTTTCAAACACGTAACTTTTTCCGGTGCCTTTTGGAGCAAGTTCAATCAGATTAACGCGTTTTTCAACGAATGGCAGAAGGCGACGAAGAAAATAAAGTTTTTTCCGTTCGCTCACCTCACCATTCTCATCTAAGTACCCGTCGGGATTGTAGTCAATCGCTTCGATAATGACATCAATCCATTCATGAATAGAAAATTGGCTTCGTGCATCACGATAAAACTCAAGATCTATATCGTAAGGGCAGAATGGCTTGTAGCCAATCATTGTGATGAGACCTTTCGGTTTTGATGGAGTTCCATCCATCATCCAGCAGAGTGTTACGATGCCCCAATTTTCACTTTCCCGCAGCAAGGTGTTTTGCCATTTCTCAGCGACATCATAAGCTACAACACCACCTGCCCCACCGCGAGAGCCACCAAAATCAGGCAGTTCAAAGACTGTTTTTCCTGTTTTTACATCAACAGAGACTCGAACCCGAGCCAAAAATTGAACGGTGTCACCATTGACCATTTGAAATTTGTATTGCTCGAAATCTTCCCGACTCGGAATATAACGTTTGATATATCGTCCAACACTTTCGTAATCGATGGTTCCATTGTCATCTGAGAACTTCATAACCAGCCAATCACGCATATAAGAAGGAATGCTCAGGTTGGAAAAATATTCGTTTCTTTGGGGATCTTTTAATACAACCATGTCAGCGAAAATTTCTCTGACTTTATCCTCCAACATACAATCGCCGTCCTCTCACAGAAACAAGGTGCATCCCTGTTCTTTGAATTCTCGAATTTTAATGTGCAGATCATCCTTGGAGCATCCGATATATTCTGCCATGCATGGCAAACAATAAAAATCTTCGGTATCAAGGTCAATCAATTTTTGAGAAAGTGCAATCTCGTCTTTTGTTAGAACCTTACCACAATCGCAACATATTTTTTTCTTTACTCGCATTAAAGGTCGAAATCTCCTCCCCCAAGAGCGGGCTTTATTTCCAGTGATGGAACATGGACAACTTTTCCATCGGCTATAATAATCGGATCGTATTTAAAATTCTTTGTGGCTTCAGCCTTGTTTTCAGAAAAAACTATCATCCATTCCTTACCAACTGTGTCTATAGGAGTGCAGATACCATCGACACTTCCAAGACTAGCTTGAACATTTTGAACGGGTTTATTGAACAGAATAACTGGTTTGGCTTTTTTCATAGAAAACTTGATAGAATCTTTTTTCCATGTCGCAGTAAGTGGTAGCTCGTGGATGCTGTCAAATACAACCACAGGAACAAGCAACTCTTCAGGTGAAGCGCCGCCATGAAGTTCGCCGTATTGTGCATTTTCATCATCGCCGCCGGCGGCAAAGCCAGACTGCTTAAAATGATCGTAATTTTTGAAAATCAGATATTGATTTCCATCTGAGTCTTTAGCGATCACTTGATTGGAGCTAGCAATGATTTTAGCTCCATTAAAAATACAAAATCGACCATGACTGCACACCTGAGAAGATGCTGGCGCAGGGTAGCCCTCCCTTGCATGGAAAAACCTCGCAGCAAGGCGACTGCTTCCGTGATCTCCCGTAATAATTACCCGATGGTATTTTTGGAACAGCTCCTCAACCTTATCGACGACTTTGGAAAAGAACGAAAACTGTTCCTGAATGCAGGCATAATAACTTGGATCATCAATTACGCCATGGTGCGCCAACTTGTCCAACTTATCAAGTTTGTCATGCGGCGTATCCATTTTATTCCACTGGTCATTGTATTCCGTTTCCGTTGGCAAGCAGCTCTGTGCCAGAGCAACGGATTTTATCTGACCATTATTGTCTTTTTGCAATGTCCAGCAAAGCAAGGAAAGCCATTCGGCGCCAAGTGCATCAATCCATAAAATAACGCTGTCCGTTGTTATCGAATCGCTAAGCAACGTATAGCGATAGGGATAAGAATTTATATCAAAGTTTGAAAAATAAATATCCTCATCCTGCGGCAAGCGATTTGAAAGTTTATAAGACTTGTAGGAATCAAAGTACCGCTCAGAGTCACTATCCTTAAACAGTTCAGTGTGCTGTAGATAGGCATAAAGCTCAGGATAAGCAGACTGAACCTCCGAGCAGGACAAAGCCTGTTGAGCGTCCATCCTCAGCCATTCTCCAATCATATGAATCAGATAAATGCGTTCAGCCTGGGTATTTCCTGTCAGATAGCAGAGCCGAAGCTTGTAATCAGGGATTTCATCCAATGCCTTGAAAAATGCGGGATCTTTAGACAGGTTCAGTGCAGACATCAACTCCTGACTTTCTTTTTCCCATTCAGGATGCCGGAGACGAAGAGAGAAAATGTCATGATAAATATTATCTACTAGATCATTTGCATTTTTTGCCTTGCGGACGCAATAAGAAAGATAGTCGTCTTGCTGATGTAACTGCATCCAAAGCATGGCAAGTTGTTTTTGACCGTTATTCATCGTTGCCCATTTTCCCATGACATCTGTATTTTGAAAATGAACAAGATTCAGGCAGTTGAGGATAGCTTCGTCAAGATTTCCCTTTTGGAGCGCATAAGGAAATAACAAATTGACTGATTCATCCGGGCAGTTTTCTGAAGTTAATACTTCTCCTCCCTGAAGATAAGCACGGACAAAAGACAATGTATCTGGTAAAACATGAACTGAGATATCTCCTGCCGTAGATTGCATATCGCGCAATCTCCCGGTGATTAGGACATACTCTGAATACTGTACAGACGGGTTCGACCAGTATTCATACCAGCTTCGTATGCCAGAAAATACTTTGTTGGCTGCGTTTACAAGGGTGTTTTGATATTTGTCAAATTGCTTTGACAAGACGAGAATTTTCAGGGTTTGTGGGTCGGATATGTCGGTAGTACAGTCAAAGAAAAAGTCTTTCTGCCGTTCATCACCATCGAGGTGAAGGTCTTTATCATGCCATTGGGCCCTACATCCCCAGAGAGGAATGATGATTCGACCAAGATCAGAGCCATATCCCATATAACGCCAGAGCTTTGTAAAGCGTTGACGCTGAGTCTCACCTCTGGAAAAAAGCCGAAGGTATTCGCTCACGCCGGGGAGAATCAACCATTTGTCTTTATATTGGGAATCCATAAGACTGTCATAGGCAGGTAGCACATCGGCAGAGGAAAACAGCACGTCTGAAGGAACCACTTCCACATTGGGAATTGTTTTCAGCTTTTCCAGAAGATCGCAATATTCAGCAATATTTCCGACCATGATAGCACGGCAAGGAAAACGGCTGGGCACACGTTGCTGCTTTTCCAATTTCAACGTATCAATGACTTGATCTACCGTCATAGTTTTGCTCCTTTCCTTATTTTAGAAACTCATCGCAGTATTCAGGGTGGCTATCCAGAAAACTGGCGATATTCTCACGCAAACGACTTACAGGCATTTCAGCAATTTCATTCTTAGTATTCTGCAATTTTTCCTGTCGAGCCTGCTGTTGGATGGCCGACTTCATCATAGATTGAAGCCGACTGAGTTCTGGTGCTTCCCAAGTACTCATATCATTTCCGTGGGACAGCTTCAACTTGGCAAGCAATTCTGGGCGATGTACTTTAAAATAGGTAACATACTCAGAGCCAACGGTTTCATAAAGAGCGGCGTATACCTTTTGGGCATCCGTCAAAACACGAGCTTTCTCATTCTGCAAAGCATCAATTGCAGCAATGACCTCTGTATCACGAGGAGTAGTTATACCGCTCTGAAGGTCAATGACCGTGTGAATCGGTTTGCGTAGCTCTTTTGGAATTACCCAGAAAATAGGTGTCGAGAAAGAGTCGCACCATGCCTTGACAGACTCCTTCCCTGTAACGCTTTCCCACAGTGCCTTCAGCTTACTGCGATTGCGAGCTTGTCCGATACGAGCAACCTGCTGATCCAGCAGGTGATTGAATTGGGTGAGAGTCGCATCAAACGGCGTGCTTTTCAGGCCGGAGTAAATAGCGTCCAGTTCCTCAGCGGTACAATTTACATCACGGGCATCCAGAATATCAGCAAGTGTGGGTTTGCTGTCGGTCAGAAAGTCATTTGCCGACTTTCCATAGCTGCGCAGAGCGGCAGCGTCCGCATTGCGCTCATCAGCGGTCAGGTGGGCGACTTTTCCAAGAGATAGTGTACGGAGAGCCTTTAACGCAGGATACCAGGGCTTCTGGATATCCTCAACTGCGGTGAAAGGAATACGCTGATACTTGAAACGGTTTGCCAAATCTTTGCGGGCATCTTCCAAATTGCGGTAGTTTTGTCCTAATGCATGGTCAACCTCAACCAGATACTGATATTCATTCACGATGTCAGCCAGCTTATCCGCAACTTGCTGCTCGGTCCATGTATAAATTTCACCCTGCATGCTGAGATGCAGGCGATCACTCAAATCCACCGGCTGGATGGAAAGCGTTGTGGCAACATCGGCCAGTGCGGGGGAGAAAGAATACAAGAAATTGCGGAATGCAGTAGACATGACAGCCTTATCCTGAAATGCCTTTCGCATAGCAACCTTGACTTTTCCGCGACTCTGGAAATTCAGAAGGACATCGTTCATAATAGCTTCGCGGTCAATATCAGCCGAAATAAACTGCTGCATTTCATCGATGATCGTGTTTGCTTTATCAGTGTTGGGTCCATACGTTCCGTCCGGGAGATACTTCAATGCCCAGAACGGTGCGCCAGACTGGGTAATAGCGGCGCGCATATTACGGCAACATTCGGCTTCTGTTGCAACCTGTGCATCGGTCAAATTTATAATGTCTTTAACGTAATCGCGGAAGTGCTGGAACGTGATACTGCCGGCAGATAGATAGTCCGAGTTGAGGGAACCTTTGCACATGGACAGAATCATGCTCTTGAGAGTTTGTTCGTTCAAAATGTGCGTACTCTGGACGCTATCCGTCCAGCTGAAGGCTGTGTTTTTGTAGCAGGAGAAGATCAGGCCAAGCAGGATGCCGCAGGCAATCGTATTATAATAACCAAATGGCGGCTCCTGCAGTTCACGCCACAAGTCGCTCAGAATCACACGCTGACCGGAATCCATCTTATCACGAATGACCTTTGCAAGCGCAGAAACAGCTGTTACGGTTTTATCGCCCGTAGCGTTGGCTATTCCGTCAATCTCCGTAAATTGCAGAATTTCCGGAGAGATGCTGTTCAAAACGCTTTGCATCTGGGTGGTTGCGCCTTTACGAGCAATACCCGCTGCCGGTGCAGCATCGTTGCAAGGCTTATAAGCAGTAACCATTTTGACGATCTGTTCCGGGGCATAGGGAAAAACATTGTTCAGAACCTGTGTAATGATGGTATGGCGCAAATTTGCCGTGCCATAGAGATTGTTGAACACATTGGTGCCATTCCATGCCACGAGCTTTCCGCCGCCAGTAGCCTGTGCAGTCCATGTGCTGATCACTTTTTCGCTTTCCAGTTTGTAGCCATTCGCAGATGCAGTCTGCCCGCTCTCGTTAGCAAGCTCCATTTTGGTGAGCTGCGTCAGCCATGCTTTACGGTTCTCGTCACTGAGAGGTGTCTTGAGCAGAGCAATCGTCAACCGTGGTTCATCTGCATCGGCTGCAGCGTGAGCCAGCGTATTCTGAATCGCACTATACTGCGGATCATCCTTTACCGTGACGATCAGCAAACCCAGCTTATAGGGCGATTTTATCAGTTCCGCCTTTACCTCGGCAAGACGATTATTGATAGAATTGGTCTCTGCACAGCAGACAGCGATCTTCATGCGTTTGAAGGTCGCATCGTTTTCGTCCCAGACCTTCTTTTCCAGCTCGTTGGAGAAGCGGCCATCCTTGGTAAACATCTGATACCGAGAATATTTTCGGTCGTTATTTTCAAACTTGACCCGGAATGCATCGCCGGAGCCGCTCTTAAACGGAAGTTGAAGTCGAATCGTACCATTAGCAGACTGATCTTGAAGTACCAGCTTGCTTTCCTCCAAAGTAGCAAGCAAATCACGCACCTTGTCCTTGCTGAGTACACCAGCCACACAGTTTTCCAGACAGTCCAGCGTTGCAGCAATGCCACCCTGCATATGACGCACACCATATGCGCCTTTAGTGGTGGAAGAAACAGCAAGCAGCAGCATCACGATTTTGAACAGGCGCAGCGCATCCTCATCACTTTCAACAAGATGCAGGCTTTCCTCATAATGTTGGATATAAGGTGCAACTTTCGTATCTTTATCGCTAAAGTCGCTTTCGCGGGTGAAGAAATAATCCCACAGCCATTCCGGGGTGAGCCAGCGTGCTTCATCATCCGGGCCGTAGTGGTTGATATATCCGACAAAGCCAATGTCAGAATTCGATTGATCCTTCATAAAGCGGAACATGGTACGCTGCGCAGCAGCAAAGCTCTCCGCCACACGAGAAAGCAACCGAATCGTCATAGGGTGGATGGGGCACAGCTTGTCGATCATTTCGCCGGTCTTGTCATCCAGACCAACCAGATCTGGCAGGAATTTCTTGAAATCGTTGACAACCTGATTGCGTTCATCAGCCCATGCGTTCTGCATACCGTTGCGCACAACAATAGAACCCGCAATCAGGTCCAGCGCAGCAGATGCACTGATGTGGAATTCTACTGTGTGGAAGCGGTTGGTAATCATCTGATAGCGGTCCTTGCCCATGCTATCGACCATCTCATCCGAACGATGGACAACATAGAGCATAAAGAACGGCTTGACCTTGCAGAATTCAGAGAGCTGTTGCATGATGGTGTGGTCATCGCTATGTGCAACGTACTCGGTAAACTCATCCCAGATAAAGAAGATGCCACTCTTGGCAAGACCATTGGCATCAATGACTTCTGTCAGCCAATTTTCAAACGTGTCCAGATTGGAAATCAGGCCAAACTTCATGTCCCGCAGAACCATGGCAGTCGTCTGGATGGCAGACAGCTTGCCAGAGGAAACCGCAGCGCGCAGTTCTTCCACCGAAGAATAATCATCACTCAGAATCGTATTTTCAATCACATGATCCCAGTTGATGGACGCATCATCCAACTTATCGGTCACCGCACTGATCAACGATGCGCCACCCAGATCCGCTTTATCGCCAAATTTAGCAACCAGAGCTTCACGGACAGCCTGCTCTGCTTCTACCAGCATCATGTCGCCGGTGCGTATGCCCGTGCAGCCTGTCTTCCAGATCACCAGATAATCGCCCTTGTTGCGGCACTTCATAAAGCGATTACGATATTTGGACAGTCTGGAGGATTTCGACAGGAACTCGTCGATTACGTTCGGATCTTCTTCCAGCAGATGCTTTACAAAAATAGCTGCATAGCTTTTACCGGTGCCATAAGAACCATGCACCCAGAACGATCTCCGGGCATCCGGGGCCTCATTGCCAAGCGACTGACATAGAACATCCACCAGATTTTCCATGTCGTCGCCAACAATATATTCCCGCCACAGGTTTTGATTTCGCTTATCCGCATCAATGTCCACAACCGACTCGAAGTTGGGGCTGATTTCAAGGAAGTCCTTGTACTGCTTGTTATATGCCATGACCGCAAACTCCTCTCGATTTTTTATTCCTCGGCCAGATCAATAATATCGTCGGAAGAATAATCTTCCAGAATGATGTTGTCCAGATTTGCCACAAAGGAAACCCGGATGTGCTTCGGGAAACTGATTGCCAAGCCCTGCACATCTTCGCGGAACTTCTTCACATCAATGCCGTAGATATCCGCAGGAGAGATTCCCTTTGCATCCGGATTGCTGTGTGCATTGACCAGCTCAGAGAAAGTAAAGCTCTTACGGCCAGTATGCTCAGCATAGAGATAAAGTGCATACAGCAAAGCAACCGCATGGGGGTATTCCCATCCGGCACGGTAATAGTCTTTATCAAGCTGAATTCCCTGCATCAGTGAAGAACCAATAGGAGAATCTCTAAATGTTGAAAGCAGAGAGTTCGCTGCATGGTCACAGGCGGTAGCGTTATCATATTTCAAAATACCGACAATATCATCCTTATTGAAGGTTTCTCCAACACCAATATTAAGACAAAATGCATTGACGACAATAGAGTTATACGCAAGATTAGCCCACATGACCGCCCATCCAAATGGGTTATAGACGCCAATATTGATGAGCTTGTTTCCAAGCACCGTCAGCTCCGGCAAAACAACTTTCTTTGAACCTTTCGTCTCTATCTTCAAAATTCCAGATTCAGCAACCCATTGTTTTAATGCTTTATACTGATCTTTGCCTAAAACTTTATCTTGATCTGGCAAGTCAAAGCAATCCACTCCCGTATCAACAAAATGAGAATAAAACGACTGTCGAAATCCAAAATTTCTGTATTTATCCGGGTTTTCCATGTTTTCTCCTCTCACAAACAACGACTTTGCAACCATACAGCCTTTATCGGTATAAGTGCAGCAATTATAACAGTGAACACAGCGATTGGCGCGAATAACAATCTTTCCATCAATAATCTGATATGCACCAGTAGGACACTGTGGCGTACACGCTTTGCAACCTACACAGTAAGCTGTTTTATTGGCAATACTGCGTAATGTCGAGATATCAAATCTATCCAGCTGAAAAAATGGGCTTATTGATACAATTTGCTGCCCATTTTCTTCCCGATAGTTCATTTCAAAATTACCATGTTTCGTTTTAACGGTAATTCGCTTTCCGTCATCATCAACAGGAATACCCCAAATGGGAAGAACGCTATTCCAATTTTGACGAGCGTTCTTTATACGGAAGACGATGGAGGTTGCTGTTATTTCTTCCGAAACTCTATTTTCGCCCTGTTTGAGAATTTTTCCTCCAGCACGCGCTTGCCAGCCGCCGTCTTCAATGTATTTTTTGTCAATCTTTCCTTTTGCGAAAAGGGTCATATCTTCGAGCATCCGCAACTGGCTCTTGACTTCATCAGGATAATTAAAAGAGATAAGAGAATCCTGCCATTTTGCAGACATAGGGCATACCTTGCAACCGACACGATAGATACCATGCCGATAGGCGTTATTTAACAATACATTTTTCTTTAGTGCATATACAAAAATCTCGGCTGATGACCACTTTAAAATCGCATGACAGTTGACTTGCTGAATATTTTTAACGCCCTCACCAACCTCTGTATATTTTGATCTTCGTAAACTTTCCTCTGCTCGAACGCCATCAAATACAACAGCTTTTGTATCTTTTCCTGTTAGTTCGGACAGTAGCATCAATGTGGGAACGGACTTTCGGACAGAACAGCACCAGCGCAATTTACTGGCTGGCGGTCCAAATTCATTCCAAGATTCTTCCATATCCATATGGCACTTTGCTTCTTTGAAACGAACACCAGGCCAGTGTTTTTGCGCATCGACAAAAGTTTTTAACGTATCGGAAAGTTCCATGCCGGTATTACTGAACACAACATAATAATCCTTTGGAGCAAGCGCTTTTGTCATCAGGTCAAGCAAAACCAGAGAGTCCTTGCCGCCCGAAAATGCACAGACAAATGAGAACCCTAACGGAAGATAGTGCTCGTACTGTGTCTGGATAAATTGGACTGCCTTTTGCTCCAGACTCAGCATAATTTGCCGGTTGACTTCATAGAGCCGATCTGTATCAATGGGAACAAGTTTCAGACGTTCTTCAGTCAAACGTTTAATCGTCGGTTTTGTATAGAAGCCTCCTCCCTGCGCCTCAGCCACGCAGACACCATTCAGGACATAGCGGCGAACACCCTCTGCCCAAAGCAGCGGTGCAGTTGTATCTTTGGGATAATCCCAGTATTGATCCATCCCGAAGAAGTCCAATTCTTCATGGAATACCGGGCGAATTTCTTTTTGAATTTTTGCATTGATCGTCAGCCGGAAGATGCCGTTCTCTTCCGTCCATTCATAACCGTACACGGCGGCTTTTCATTCCTCTCTTGCGCCAGAGATTTTCTGGCGTTCGTTTTCTATTTACAAATTGATCGTCACGGTGACATTGTCTGCACTCCATGCAAAACGGGGATCGTTGGCAAGTGCCTTGTGGAGTCTTCCATACAATTCACTGCCAGCAAGAAGCCCACGCTTGACAAGAAGTTCACGCAGATCTTCTGCTTGGAACCGTTTTCCTGTGATGCCGTCATCGACATACCACGCTGCAACGGCATCCGAAAAAGTCTGGACTTCACTGGAGCCGCTCACCAGCATGGCGTGCAGGGTATCCTTGGATTGGCTGGCCATACCGCAGATCGTTTTGGCATTGCCCAGCTTTTTGCTGTAAAAGCCAAGAATGCTTTGCAGCAGCAAAGGTGTCCACAGTCGGTCACCGGGCAAAGCCGGGAGCAAACTGTACCACCACGGCTGGATATCGCGCAGAACAATGTGATCCCCTAAATCGGAGAACAGCTTATCCAGAGCCTGCTGCGCTTTGGAAAACCATGCATCGTTCAGTTGCAGACTTTCCCCAGTAATCAGAACATCTGGCTGATAGTAGAGGAAAATCGGTTCCTCGTTCAACTTCATTTGACCATGCAGATTACCGGTTTTCAGTCCGACATTTTGCAGGTACTGAACCAGATCCTCCTCCACAAACATTCCGCCCTGTTCCCGTGCATAGCGGCGCATCACATCGAGAACCGAACCGATCTGCTCATTGCCAACACGCGAGATATGAGTCTTATTGCTAAAGGAGTAATGTTTCCCGTGATATCCGACCTTCTCGAACAGATGACGAGCGAGGTCATAAACCATTGCAGAACAGCTGATGCCATTATCATTCAGGAACATCTGCATTTCGGCACGAACATATTCGTAGAGCTGTGTGTCCGAAACATAGCCGTCATTCCGCTCCATAAGTTTTTCCAAAAGCTGCTCCATCTGACTGGCACCATCATCCCAATCCACAAAGGCGTCCTCGTGGTAGAGTTTACCTGCCAGTGATGCGATTTTGGAAGATGCCGAAACAGCCTCCCGAATGGAATAGTCCGATGCATGGATCTCTCCATAGAGGTCAGACAGCGCAATACCGTCCAAATCTGCATCCAGCACGACCTTTTCAACATCCTGAATCAATTCCTGAGAGACCGGAGAAATGACTGCGGGTGCTTGCATGGGTGTTGCAACAGGCTTAGAAGCGATTGGCCCTTTTTTCGTAGAAGTGCTTTCCGGCACAGAAAGATACTGTATGTATTTTGCCAGTGCGGCCCGCAGCCGATTGTTTTGTCTAGCATTGGTTGCGGCATATTCCTTTGTGGCAGTCAACAGATCTTTTGTGCGTGTTGCAACTTCAAGGGATACGCCATAAAGAGCCGTGCTGTCCAAGCCGATTTGACGAGCCAGCTGTTCACAGTTGTTGATCGCAGAGGCATAGCTCCGTGAGGAGGATTCTGCCAGATGCATCTCGTTCCGCATCCATTGATAAAAAGCGGAACTGTTTGCGTTGGGCGGTGTCCGTACAGCTGTTTTTTCAACAGGCGCAGCAACAGGCTTGGCAATCGGTTTTGCTGGCGCAGAAGAAACCACTTGTGGAATCGAAACGTCGGTCACTGTGACCGGTACATCCGATTCAGCCTTTTTGCACTGAACCGAAAGTGCAGTATGCGCAACTCCACAATGATCCAGGAGCTTATAAAGGCTTGTCATGGCTTCATCCGGGGTTTTCTCGGTTTCCAGATAAAGCCACTGCCCTGCACTGCTTTTGGTGAGGACCTTCAGCCCTTTCAGTTTATGGGCCCGATAGGCAGTTTCAATATAGATACCAGTTTTGTTGTCCGGGTCGCCGATGAGCGAAATGAACTTTTGAGGATAGCGGCTGTACAGTTCCTTAACACCTGCGACATACACATCCTTCCATGTTTTCGCCTCGATGTGTTTGCCATCCAACAGCACTTCAAGAGGATTTGCTCCTGCGCAGGAGAATTTTTCCGGAGAAGAAATTTTCTGCGAACCGGACAAAGCAGGGGCAGGCAACACGGAGGGATGAGAGGTCGAAGCTGTAGCGGGCGGCTGCACTGTTGATGCAGCTTGCGCATTTGCCAGTGCTTTCGCTGAGCTTTCCCGAAATTCTCGATACAGATCAATCGTATGCACGATTTGGTTTTGCTGTCTTGACGAAAAATAGTGCCACTGCGGTGTGCGCCGCAGCGCAGAGAGAATGTATTTGAGTTCAACAGCGCTTGTCACTGAGAAAAGTCGCTTGGCAGATATTTGAAGCCGGTTGATGACTTTTTCCGTCATGGAAAAAGCAGCTTGCGCTTCTGAAGGCCTCTCGCCTTTTTGAATCAGCCATTGCACATATTGCTGTTCAGCCGAGGTCACAGTGGGTACTGCTTTGGGAACTTCCGGTCGGAAGATTTCAGCCAGCGATTTCCGAATCATAGGAGAATCCGATTTATCGGTGCGCAAGGATACATTTTGTGACTGATTCGCGGAGAAATAGATTACCATTGTGTCCAATGGGTCTTTACAGATCTCCATCAGCTTTTTTAGGCGGAGCAGAATTTGATGCGCATTGAAGTCTGTTTCAGCAAAAAGCCATTTTCCATCCGGCTTCCGCATAATACCGAGAGGATGCGAAAACTCTCGAATCTCAATTTCGCTTCCAATTTCAATTTTATCCCCTAAAATGCTTTTCCTTTCAAGGCGCATTAACTCATCCGGATGCTTTGTAGCAATCAATTTGAGCGCAATAAAGTAAAGCAACCGCCAGCTCGCGGTGGATTTTTTGTCGCCGTAGTAAACTACGGAGTCTGGCTTTGCTTTGAGATAGTCAGTCAAGTTTGGAGTTTCGCTTTTTTCAGAAAAGATCATTTTTGTTTTGGCCTTTCAGGAAATCCGGGCGTAAAAAAGATGGTGTTTACAGAATGTCATCACACAAACATCTTAAATTGTGCAATATACACAAAATATAAACACTTCAACATTATAATTATAGCATTGAGCAGGACGACACACAAGTGATTTCGACACAAATCTGAAGATTTGCAACAAAAAAGCCGCAGAATGAAATAATATCACCTGCGGCTCAAATCAATAATTTATCTTACTTTATAATATACTCGGTTTCCGGCTTTCCTTGCTGCCAGCAATCCCATCTCGTGGAACTTCATTACAAACGTCCGGATCGTGGCATAGGCAGCGTTGCGGAAGTCTTTTTCCAGCTGCTTGGTGGTGAACTCCTCCGTGCCGTAGGCAGACAGAACATATTCCCAGAGCAACCGTTCTTTTTCGGTGATTTTTCCATTGGCAAGAGCGGTCTGGTACACCTGAAGATCAGCTTGCGGCGGTATTGCATCCACTTGCAGACGGTTATAAACCTCGTTGCAGAAATAGGACAGGAACGGCGTTACGTCCGTGTAGCCAGAGATGAGTGCGTTCTTTTCGACACGGTCATAGGCTTTGTAGTAGGCTGCCTTGCTCTCAGCAATATAGCGGGAAAACGGCGTGAACAATGCCGCAGGATAGCCCTGCTGGACAAGATACCAAAGGTGGAGCAGCCGAGCCGTGCGGCCATTGCCATCAAAATAGGGATGATAGTAGGCGAAAGCAAGATGCAGGATAGCGGCTTTATGCAGTTCGTTGATGCCATCTTTAGCGTTGGCGAAATCAACCAATCGTTTCATGGCATCTGGGAGCTGTTGCGCCGGAAGTCCCTCCCGGCTTTCTTCGCCGCCCACAACATAGACAACATCGTGGCGGTAGAAATGGTCAGGCAACAGACGATCTTCATCCGGCAGGTAGTCGCCGGTGCTGATCTGGTAAAGCTGGTGCAGATTTTCCTCGGTGATCGTATTCTGGCGGTCGGCAATGAAGTCCAAACCACGCTTCATGCCATAAATACGGGATTCTTCCTCATTGCGCGGGGCATAGCCATTCAGGATATGCCGGATGCTGTTGCGTGAAGAATGGATGCTTTCGATTTGGAAGGTTGCATGAATCTCCTCGGTCATAGCCTGCAAGCCAAAAGTCTGATTGCTTGCAGGGGCAGAAAGAAGCTGCTTCATGCCGTTGGTGGAGATTTGAGCCAGATTGGGCAGATAGAACAACTCGTCGCTGGAAAAATCGGCTAAAGGCAAAGGCTGAGCGAAGTTCTGCCGAAGCAGTTCTGTAAACTCTTGGACACTAGAGACAGAATATTTATATTCCATCCGATCCAGCTCAAACAGATGCTTGTCTGAAAGCATTTTTGCAAATTTGGCTCCATCCATTCCTGTCACTTCATAACTGATACATATTGATACCAATTGGTATCAATATACTGACAACCAACAAAAAAGTCAAGCAAGTAAAGCTGATTCAGACCTTCCTCAATGCGCTTTCCCTTAAAATTGGCCGCATTTTAAGAGAAAAGCAAGGCGATTAAGGGATTCTGTTTTGAAAAAATTTGAATGTCCCCAAAGGGCAGGTATGTACGGCGGCAAACACTGACTTAAAGTGAAGGGGATGTGAGCTTTGCCCTAACGTTGTTATAAATGATACTAATTGGTATCAGCAGGCTTCTGACATTCGGTCATGATCCTTCTTGCCCTGCCGCGCGTGGTGTCCTCGAAAGTTTCATCTTCGCTAAATCGCAGCCAATAGGGGTCTTCCATCAGGCAGGCATTGGTACGCTTAACAATTTCCCACGCATTGTAGTCCGGCAGTCCCATCAATTTCAAAATCTCTTTGCAATCCATCCGATTTTTCGGGAAGATTCGCTTCTTTGCCCAGACGACCACATCGACCAGCGGCACTTTGCGGCTGTTGCCGATAAAGAGGTTCAGAGGCAGGTCATACTGCGGCACACTCTCATTGGCGCAGAGATACTGCCCATCTTCGCTCAGATGAGCGATTTCCTTTTCATCCATCATCAATTTCAGATAGGCCATTTTATCACCCCATGGCGGCTTTCAGGTAGTGCATGCGGTATTTCAGGTATTGACGAATCGCAGATGCTCTTTTTTCGCTCAACAATGCAAGAATAGGCGAAATAGCCTGAATGATTTCTGTATACAGCGTATCCGGATCGCGCACAGGCAACACTGGCTCGTCAATCAGCTTGATCTGCTGGGCGTGGTGGCTGCGGAATGGCTTCGATTTATCGAACTGATAACGGAGTTTCGTGTCAGTCAATTCTTCATCCATCGCCCATGCAAGCAG
>UMEI01019898.1_pt1 | contig 17302 bp, 38 predicted proteins | sample 1964711 | NCBI WGS metagenome assembly UMEI01 (sample SAMEA4836016, study PRJEB28245) | human gut metagenome | biome: gut microbiome; material: fecal sample | place: Denmark | collected 2008 | reverse complement strand
GTCCTGCATTGAGCAAATACACCAATGGCATAAATTTATCAAGTTCCATATTAAAGAGCTCTAGACGCTTTGTTAAAAGTTCTCTGCGCAACATATTAGAAGTGATTTGTTCTCCTTTTGGTTTTGAAAAACCTCCAGGAGCTTCATCACTGTATTTAATTGATTGAGGGCTTGGAATGTCCTCAATTTCAAATGTTAAAGAGAATTTTTCAATATTTATTAGGCGTAATTCTCTAAGATATTTTTTAACTTCATCAATGATCTTCTTTTCTTCATCTGTATATTTCATTCCTTGCCCTCCAAAATAATTAATTATTAATTTTTATGATCTTGATAAATTGCATAAGCAATTATCCCTGCCAATTCAGCAAGGATAGTTGCTGCAACTCCACACCAAAATGGGTTAATGTACATTATTTATCACCACCTTCTTTTATTTCTACATTGCTATTATATTTAATGCATTTACCATTCTTATAAGCGACGCATGCATCTTTTAAACAATGATTTAAAATAACTGTTTTATTCGTTCCTCCTCCACGTAAATACGATTCTCTTATTGCAAACCCGGTTAAATCTGGGCAATATTTAATCATTTAATTTCTCTCCTCTTTCTTTTTGATATGGTGTCTTTCTTCATACCATTCAATATCATCTTCAACACGTTTTAATAAATTCTTTTCTCTTACTAGATCCTTTTCACTTGCTCCTGGTCTAGTGATATAGTATTGCAAAGCATGTTTTACTGTTTGCATTCTTCTGTATTGATTACCCATTTTTATTCAGTTCCTATATTTGGTATTTGAATTGGATAAAATCTTTCTTCTTGAAAAAACGTATTAAATAAATCATTGGATTTTATATATTCAAGAAATATCCATTCATTAGATTCTATTTCTTTAATTCTTGCAATTTCTTCATAAGGAGCATCATATACCCACATACCAGGAGTTAAATCTTCAAATTTAAGGGGTTGAGGATACTTGATTTCATTCATTGCATCCTCATAGCCTTCATCATATTGTCCTCTATCATAAATTAGAGCTTTTAGGAGTTCTTCTTTATCAACATTTATGCCGACTTTTTGTACAGCTTTAAGTACTGAATTTTCAAAATCCTCATTCATCTTTTGAAACACTTCTTTCATTACTATTTCTATTGGTGGCTTATACATTCTTCATACCTCTCTATCAATTCATCAATGGTTTCATCATCTTCGGCATCTTGAAAGTAGCCTCTCATCCTCATGCCGACTAATGTACTGATTTCATCAAAGTCATCTCCACCACATCCATCATCAGAGAATTCTTTTAATAGATCCAATTCAAATTTAGTCATCTTTCATTACCTTCTTTTTCCAATATTCTTTATCTTTTTTAGATTCTTTATCCGTTAAAACATCAATGCAAAGATATAAACCTTCTAGTTTGTTGCAAGCATTATCTAAACCTTTTTTTACATCTTCGTAAGCTTTTTCTAATTGCTCACAATATCCTTCTAGAGCTTCTACGTACTTATATGTTTCGTCGACACCGAGTGCAGCGCCTCGCTCTGTATATTCTTCTCTACTAGGCTTTTTCAATTTTCAACCCTCCCAATCGATAGCTTGTCCACATTTTGTACAATAGTTTTGCTTTCCTGCTAAAGCCGAACCACAAGTTGGACACTTTCCAAAAGTTACATCTATATTTAACATTGAAAGAGTAACGGTTTCTTTCTTGATTGGCTTCTTAGGCAATTTTGTTTCTAAAATGTTTCTAAGAGCTTTAAAATCAATGCTACCTAACACATGTGCAAATGTTTTATTAAAATCAACTAATTCTTGTAGTACTTCTACTTCTTCAACACAATGACAAAACGTACTTTTAGGAATTGTTTCATATTCGTCAATTTCCGTTGTTTTTTCTTTGATACTGTTTAATGCTTCTTGATATATATTCATCAAAGCCACCCCAATTCTTTAACTTGTTGGTTGATTGCTTTTAAAAGTTCCATATCAATTGCAGGCGGTTCATCATAGCAAAGATCATAATTTTCAGAATACTCATCATGGTATACTGTTGTTATTTTTTGCTCTTTATCAAACAAAACTACAAATGTATATAAGTATTCTTCTTCATATACGATTGTTTTTTTATAAATAAATCGATTTAATCCAAAATAATCAAATTTATCTTTTTTAAATCCCATTGATTCAAACATTTCTTGTGCTGTCATTACAAAGCACCTCCTAAATCCAAACGAAGCCTAAAGCCTAAAACAACGTAACTCTCTTTGCAATATTCTTCATCATTTAAAATATAAACAATTTCTACATTTATAGATTTTCCTGTTAACTTACCATTCTCAAATTCTCTTAAAGTTATGATATCTCCAACCTCAAAATTGCGATCGTTTTTACGAACTTCAAACGTCTTGATATTACAAACTATATCCCAAAAATATTGAGGTTTGATTTTTAATTCATGTGTTTTCATAATTTCTTAACCTTTCTTAACGATATCTTTCATGTCATTCTTGTAATAACATTCTTTACATACTGCATAGCCAAATCCACCGCTATTCAAGATGATTCTTGATGTATAAGAAGCTCCGTACATGATTTTCTTTCCGCATTCACAACAGGCAACTTTCTTGTTCATATCATCTTCGTAATATGTAGACCCTTCAGGCAATGCATAATCTTCATATTGGCTGGTTTCCAAATCATATTTTCTAGCAAAAGCATGATCCATTGCAGTATTTAATAAATCAAAATACTTTAAAGCATCTTCATGCGTCATATCCTTGTAGTTTGCATCGATTACAACAACATCACGTTCCTTACATAATTCCGACCATTCTTTACCTGTCATGAGTTATCACGCCCTGCTACTGGTTTATTGCGCATGAAGTCTTCAAAATCCATATTGCAATCAGAACAGATTTCTGCTTTCTTTCTTACAAGTCCCATGCCACCATCACTTTTCAATCCACCTGCTTGATATGAGATTTTATAATTATTGACCTCTTTGGTTTTGAAAACTCTTTTACATCTATCACATCGAACAATTCCTCTATCTATTTTCATAATTTGCTTCCTCTCTTCTTTTCTTTACAATCAATGCGAGTCTTTCATTTCTTTCTTTGACTCTTAAATTTTGCATTCTCAAACGATAATTTTCATTTTCCAGATACGCAATTTTTTTCTTGAGGGGCAAATAATTATCTTCACCCCATTCAAGAAGTAATTTTCTTAATTCATCACACTTTGACATTCCTTAATTTCCTGTTCATTTTTCTTAAAAGTTTGTAAGGAAATGGATTTTCTTCTAAATATTCAAAATAGCTGACTGTTGTTGAAAATCCCTTTATTCCATCAAAATTTCCATGTGAGTAAGGTGTAGCGATAATTTTATTCAAAGCAGCTTCAATATCACCATCAACAATCCTTTTATCGGCACTACCCATGCACATTGCATTTCCTGTCAACATATTTGGCATTGCATATTCATACAATTCGGTATCTCCGCCTTTGTATTTCTTATAGCAGTAACATTGGATGCCTTTTACGATTTTGTTGTCATATCGAACGATATAAATAGCATTAGGAAAATTTATTTTGTATGAATGATTATTATAAGTAACATATTGCATATGCTCAGGTTGCTTTATAACAGCATAATCAATACCAGCGCCTATCGTGTTTTCAGAAAACAATTTTATGTTTGCTTTCTCATGCTGATCTTTGATAAAAAAATCATTAAAAAGTTTTACCAGTTCTTCTTTTGAAAGCATTTTGAATGTAATCTTCTCGTTTTGTTTGATACATAATTCAGCATCATCTTTTTTGTTGTTTAAACGAATGATTGCTTCTCTCATTACATGATCACCTCGCTTTTTGTCTTTAATGTGTTTGAAAGAGCTGAAATCAAAGCATCTGAAGTAAATTTATAATCACAATCATCTACTTTTCTTTCGACTATTATTTGCAACAATTCCGTATTGTGCCTTTCTTTTTTTGAAACATTGGCCATGATTTCTAGAGCTTCATTTGCCACTCCAAAATTCAAATCAGGATATTCCCATCCTTCAATTTCAATGTTTCTTACGTTTCCTTTAACAAATTGACCATTTATAAATCGATATCCAAAACCATATAGCATTGCTCTTATTTGATAGTTCTTTTTATAAAGCTTTCTGAATTTCCTAGCTTTTCCCTTATTTTTGAATTTGATATACAGGAACTGTATTTCAGTGGTACCTAGATTGTAATAATCAACCTTAGGTTCGGATAATGTTTCATCCGAGTACTCACACCACTCTTTGGCTTCTGCATATATTTCTCTAAAGACACCTTTTAATTGTGGAATAATAAAACTTACATTTACAAACACTTCATTCTGTTCATCATATAATCCTTCAATCAATGTTTCAAAACCATCAACTGCAAATTCGTTTCTGTCAAAAAAAGGACTTAATATAACTTCTTCAAATTCATAATCGATAACATCTGGAAAAACATGTTCATCTAATAAGTCAATTTCTTGAAAGTTTTGTATCAGATCATTAGATTCATCTTCTTCAAATGCAATCGTTAAATCATCTATAGCTTTTGGTGATGTATAGCTTAAAGCGTTGATGAAAAACTTTTCATAATTGTTAGGTTCTAATTTATCTGGAACATGATCAGTCGTAAAAAACTGTCTCAAATCTGTTGACAAGTTGAACACCTTCTTTCAACTGAAACATGATTAAAGCGTTGCAATGTTCCAATATCGATACGGCCATTTTTGCATTGGTCACTAGAAACTGAACATTTCCTTTGGCGGCCTGTTCTTGACAAGAAACGTCAAGTGGGTGCTTATCTAGATCAAATTTGTAACATTGACTTCTCAAATTGCTTTGTTGAATACCATTCTTTTTTGTTGTGATATAGATATTTCCTTCGTATTCACTATTTGCTGAGTCGATGTAAATAACATCATCTAGCTTCTTAAATACTTTTTCTAAAATCATTCTTGTAGCATCATTATCGACACATCCTATGATTACAGGAACATATCCCTTATCATCTTGGATAAGAGCAAATAAACTTTCATAAGTGCAATATTTATCATCGAATTCACACTCTATTGGATAAAGAGAATTTATTTTTCTCGATAATGCTAAAGCTTTGTTATCTCCTACATCTTGTGATTGATAACCCTGACGTTCGATATTTTTAGATTCGACTGTATCACCATCTACGAGCATCATTTTATGTGATGTTCCTAAAAGAAGTTTTGGAAGGTCTCTTGCTAAAAGAGAACCAGTCCCACCAACTCCAATTACATAGAATTTATATCTTGTATAATTATTGGCCATGTCAACCACCTAGCCTTTTCTATGTTGTTTTCCAGTTACAACAAGAACGTTGTCATCCTCGATATAACTGTATTCCATTGTTCCTGCAAACTCATAATGACGGTGTTGTAACATGATGTCCGTGATTTCCTTTTCTGTATAATCTTGGCCATCTACAAACCCATAAGAAGAAATATCAATCAATCTTCCTTCAGAGTAGACTCCAAATGGATATTTGTAAGTTTTTTCAGTACTTGCTTTTTTCTTAGGTACTTTTTTACCTGCGGGTTTTTCTTCTTTTTTAGATTCTTCTGCAATTTCAGTTGCTTGAACTGTTGCTTGTTTTTGTTCTTCAGTCGCTTGTTTTTCAGCTTTTGCAACTGGAGCAGGTTGTTGATCAGCTTCTTTTGGTGCCTCTTCAACCTTTTCCACTTCTTCAACAACTGCATCTTCTTTAGCTGATTCCTCAGCTTTTTTCTTCGCTTCTTGTTCTTCTCTAACTAAATCAAACAATCCCATAATTCTATCCTCCTATTTTGGCCTTCTTTCGCCAATTTCTTCTAGACATATTTTTAAACATTCATTTTCAGCAAATTCACGAATGATAACCAGTTCACATACTTGAATATCGTCGTAATATGCTACGTTATTGAGTGCATCTAAAACTACTTTTATGATGTTATCGATATCCGGTTTAACGGTACATAGAAACGTTTTATCTAATAGCCAACCTCTTAATTTTTTAGTGGTCGACTTAGGAATTTCTCTGTATGCAAATATCTTCACCCTCAACGCTTTATCACTTTGATAACTCGTAGTTTTTCGATAGCACATGGCTATTTTTTGTTCGTAATCCCTTGTTTTTTTAGGTGTGTACGCTCTTACGAATTTTCCTTGCGTAGTAAATCTCGGTCTGCCTTTTCCAACGATTGCTCCTGGAACGGTAAACCAAAATTTCTTGTAATCATTTTTGATACCTAAATCAAGCAAGCATTGGGTCGAAATCATCTTCTAGCTCCTCTGGAACAACAGTGTCTTCAAGAAGTGCATCCAATTGTTCCTCTTCTTGATAATCATCTTCTACCGCTTCATCTTCGGGTTCTTCTACATCCATATCTTCGAATTCGCCATAGTTCGTAGGTTGTTGTACAAGTTCCATTGTTTGTTGATCACAAGCACTTTTCTTAGGATCCTCTTTGATATTGAAGTAAACTGTCATTGTGATAGTGGTTTGTCCACCATTTAATTCGGTTTGATCACATGCTGCTAAATAATATGGGTTCCAATCACCTGCAAGCGTAATAAATTCATCAACACGTTTTGCATCCAACATATAGATATCAGGAAATCCTATCTTGTCCAAAATCTTATTATCTTCTTCAGAAATCCATCTTTGTGTCACTTCAACAATTTTAGGAATCTTGTAAGGATCGCCTTTATCTACAGAAAAAACCTTTTTCGACATATACCCTATATGCTTGAAGAAATTTCTAACTGCAATCAAATATGATTCTTGACAGCTAAAATGTTCAGATTTTGTCAATTTCATATCCCCATTCGGTAATTCCGATAATTCATAAGGGATTTTTCCAAATTCTCTTAACTCATCATCTAAAAGTAAATTACTTTGGAAGTCGTATGCTGCAGCATAGTTGTTACATACTAGATATAGCTTTTCATCATCACCATAAAATACCGGTGTGTATCTTTTATTTTTCCTGATGATTTCCTTTGCTATTGAAAGAAATTTATAGAAAAACGGTTCTTCATCTTTTTTTATGAGCATTTTCATCTCTCCTTTTTTGTTTAATTTGTTATTTTCTTGGTCAAATATTCATTCTAACGAATGTTTTTGGATAATTGGTAAAGTTAATCATCTTTATAGCAAATACTCGCTAGAAACGAAAATTTTAAGTTTTTTATTTTAGACTAGAATTGAATGTCATCTTCCATGATGTTGAAAGGTGGATTTTCATTCATAAAACTGTCTTGTTGCTGATTTTGTATTGGTTGTTGGTACTGATTTGGATTGTATGTCGATTGTGAATGATATTGTTGTTCTTCATATTTGTCTCTAGGTTTTGTTTCTAAAAACTGAACTGAATCACAAACAGCTTCAGTAACATATACACGTTGACCTTGAGCATTGTCATAAGATCTTGAACGAAGTCTACCTTCAACTCCAACCAGTGAACCTTTAGAACAGTACTTTTCAACATTTTCAGCGACTTTATTCCAAACAACACATGAAATATAATCAGCTTGCTGTTCTTCATCATTTCTCTTTGGTCGATTAATCGCTAAAGTGAAACTTGTAACTGCTGAACCGTTTTGAGTTCTTCTAAGTTCAGGATCACGTGTCATCCTACCAATTAAAACTACTCTGTTTATCATATCTTCTACTTCCCTTGTTATTTTGATTTTGAAGTTTCATTTCTAATCTTGCCTTTGCTTCTCCCCTGTATGTAAGAACCGAAGAATTGCGTTTTCTAACATGTTCTTCATGTAAGATCTTGATTGATTCTTTATCGTAACTGCATTCTTTAAATTTTTCGATATTTTTCTTAGCTTCTCTAGAATTGAAGAACCTAAATGGAAAGTTTCCATAGGTTTCATCCTCAAATCTAACAATTACGGTGTAGGGTTCAATTAGTTCGATTGTGTAATCAGGAACTTCTATGTTAGAAACTATTTCAGCAAGATTAGGAATATATCTGTTAGACTTTGAAAATTTAACAATTGCATTTTGAACTTGTTCATAAGAGAAATCTCCAAACATCATCATCCATGTTTCAATGGTATCTTTCGATTCAATGATTTTGGAATTTGGATAAATGTTTCTGTAAAATTTCAAAATCTTTTTAATTTCCGTTTTTTCCAAAATTTTCAAATTCCTTTCAAAATGTTGTGTGCCTACTATATATAGCAATCTGCAATGTCGTATGCGAAGGATTGTTATCTGTGAGTGTGCACACACCACTCTTGTTTTATCTTGTTTTTTCTTGTTTATTTTGTTTATATTGTTTATATATAGAAAGGGGTTGTGTAATTTTTACATATCGGCTATGTACTTTTTACATAACGGTTGTGTAATTTTTACATATCGGCTATGCACTTTTTACATATCGGTTGTGTAATTTTTACATATCAATACCCTCTCCATTTTCTATAGTTCAGCACCTTTATTACTGTATTTTGACTAGAAGTTTGGTAATCAATATACTTATTATCTTTTAGGAATTTCATAAATTTAATTACTGTTTTATATCCCCATCCAAGATGATTGGCAATTTCTATTTGCGTGGTCGTAAAGGTTCCTGCCTCTCCATACTTATCATCAAAATAAGCCTTAAAGAGGCAATAGGAAAACAGAGTCCATGCTTTTGAATTTTTAATAATAGGATCATTCACCAACTCGTTTGAAAATCCTGTGTACCCTTTCTTTACCTCTTTTTCAGCCATTGATTAAACCTCTTATTCTACATACTTTTCTTGATAATCACTTATATAGATTTCTCTATGATTTCCTTGTGTATCACCATAAATTAATCCTTCATCATATAGTTTCTTCAATGATGCTTTGAATTTATTTTCACTGATTGGCAAGTCTAGATTTCTAATGTCCAATTCTAGATGCCCACTATAATCACAATTGAATAATAGATAAGTGAAAGTCCATAGAGAGTATGTATCTCTATAGGCTTTTGTACTTGTAAATGATTGAGGAAGTATAATGTAATCTTCTTGCATCCTATTACCTCCTACATTGACATTGGATCAAAGTCATCAACCGGAACTTTTTCAGCTTGTTTTTCTTCATTTAGAATGTCTTGCATTGTTGGAGCTGTATTCGCTTCGATAGCTTGAGGTGTTTCTTTTTCAGTTGCAACTCCATCAATGATGTTTTCATCTTCAAAATGAGGTTTTAAGTTTTCATCAATTACTGCATTATCTGAAGCAACAGCTTTTGCAATTGTTTCAGTTGATAATAAAGCGTGTTTTGACAATAATTGACGAAGCATTGTTTTCTTTGCCATTTCATCAAAATTCTTATACCAGAAGCTTGAATATTGCCATTCAGTTTTAGGATCATATTTTCCAGCTTCATAATCAGCATATGAAACTTTAGGAAATTGTCCTGTTGTTGCTTCTTTTGAGAACGCTTGAGAATATTTGTCAGCGTGATTGAGCATTTTTTCTTTTGACCAATATAGACGTTTAACATATCCGTTTTTCATTTCAAAATAAGCCATATATCCTACTACTGGTAAGTTTTCTCTTACTTCATCATCCTCAATAAATTCAAATTCAGGTTTACCTGTTAATTTGTTACGTCCTTTGTATTCTCCTTCTCTAATTTCAATAGCATCAATATCAACATATTCATTAGATCTGATTGCTAATTGAAGGTATCCTTTATAGCCGATTTGAAATTGTGCTTCTGTACATTTCTTTTTTTTATTTTTATAAGGGACCATATAGAAGTATCCAAGTTGAGGGCTAGGTTTAAGGTGTAAACTTTGCCCTAATAATGCTGCACTAATGATTGTTTGTGGATCACACTCAGCTAATGCTGGATTAGTGTTTACTGCACTTGTAATTGATGTAATAAACTCTTGCGAATCAGTTGCACCAACCATTTGAGTGATTTTTGTTCTCATGATGCTTGATTGAATTAAATTGTTGAATCTTTTAATATTTGTTGCTGAATTTTTGCTTGCTTGTTGTACCATGCTTTGTACTGCCATAATTTATTTTCTCCTTTTGTTTAGTGTTATAATTTACCTCGAAAGTGAGGTGAAAATTCATGACATATTTAGAAATAAAATGCCTTAAATGTGGTGAAAAAATGATAGTTACGGAAAATGATTGTGAAATTTCTAAACAACTTATCTGTCCTAAATGTGGTGCAAAATTTCCAAAACGTTTTAACGATGATGCAATACATGCTCTTGGACTTATGTCTGATATAAACAGGGAATCAGATAAAGATCATAGAGAAATTGGAACAGATGATTTCCGTGTTGCTATTAAATTTAATCAAGATTGATTTTTTCTATTTCGATAGATTTGACGATATAATCGAATAGATCAATCATCAGTAATCTGCGATGATGAATGTTATTTTCCACTAAAACATTTGTTATCGCTTTTTTTACTTCACGTAGTTTTTCTTCACCAAGTGTTTTCTTTAATTCTTGTTCTTGAGATAGATATTTTTCTAAATTCATAATTTCACCTCGTAACTTTCTTTAATTGATTTCTTTAACGTTATATTTATTGACCACTCCTGTTTGAGGATCACTTAATTCTTTTTCAGTTAGCTTCACTTCTCCAAAGCTGAATGTTGGGTTGATGTTTTTGATTACATCCATGTAACGATTGAGCATTTGAAGCGCTGCTAAATCACCTTCAAATTCAAACGTTTTCTTCCATGTTCTGCCTTGGAATTTTTCAGGTGTTTGTTTGATTTCGGTAACGATATACTTATCATTTACGTTAGCAATCGTTTCATCACCACGCTTGATTGGTTTGTATTCAGGTTGAATTTTAACTGTTTGAGAAGCTCGTTTTTTGAATGCTTCCAACTCTTTTTGGTGTTGAATTTCAGCTTCTTTTTGTTTCTTTTCAAATTCTTCCTTTTGATGTTGGAGTTCTGCTTCTTTTTGTTGAGCAACTGTTTGTGATTGCTTTTTGATGTTATCTACTTCATCAGTAATCATTTCAGTTACTTTAGGAAGCCCTTCAGTATTTAAAAGAGCTTGATATTTTTCTCTTGAAATAAGTTTTTCATCAACATTTGCAATTAGACATGCATTGATGATTGTTTTTTCAATCATTTCAAGATTCAATTTGTCATTCTTTTCTTTTTCCATCAAAGCATTGAATTGTGTTTCAACTTGTTCTTCGAATTTCTTTTTGGATGTGGAAGCGTTAAGCCATTTTTCATCAAAAACGAATTGATCAGCATATTCTTTTGAAAGCATCTTTCTAGAAATCAACACTTCTTTTAGTTGGTCGATAGCTCCTTGACGTTCTTTTCTAAGAGCTTCTTTTTGCTTTTGAACAAATACATCCACATTTTCAGCCACAACACTTGCAGTATCATTTAAAGCTTTAACAACTTTATTTACCTTTGCTTCAAATTCTTGATAAGGTTCAATGTATGCTTTTTTGACTGCTTTTCTTTCAGTTTCTAGTTTTTTAGCATACGAGCGATATAAAGGAACCATTCCCGTTTTAGCTTTTACAAAGTCCTTAAAATTCTTTTCATCAACAACAACGCCTTTTTTAGCTTCAATTGCAGGAATCAATTTGACCATTTCATCAATGTTAGAAACGATTGCTTCATTTGCTGGTCGTTTTTGAACCTCCAACGAAAGGTGCTTTTCATCAATGTCAACGTGTTCCTCAATAACTTCTGCCTTAGCTTCAACAACTTTTTCTTCCTCGGCTGGTCTAAAGAACTCAATAACGCTAACAACTCTATAGCGTTCATCTAATGCTTGATTAGCTGGTTGCCAGAAGATTGCATTATCTTGTTTTAAAATGACAAATGCTTTGTCTCCTGGATATGTTAGCTTTACAACTGGTTCTCCGTTCACGAGAAAACAATTGTTGATTGACAAGAAATTGATTACTTTTTCAAATTCTTCTTTGGTTGTAATTTTTACGGCTACCAATTCATTGAGTAGCCCTGTTTGAAACTCATTCATTTTCTTTTTTTCTCCCTTCTAATTGATTTCTTTTAATTCCTTGTTTCTATTTTCAAGGAATGGCGGTGGTGTTTTAGTTTTAATCAAGTTCCAATACCACAATTCCGTTTTAAATAGATATTTTGCATCTAGCACCAAATCATCATAATGTAGATAAACAACTCTTGTTTCTTGCTTTCCTACACCATTGTTAGCCCACGGGATATCTAAAATCGCATATAAGACGAAATGTCTTAATCCCGTTGTAATCATGTAATGCAGAACTTGGAAGTAGTAGCATATTGGAATATGATCATTTGCCCATTCTTTTAACATCGCACCATTTTGAATGGTCGTTGATTTTATCTCCAACCCCCATTTTTCTTTGGTTGCAATCTCAATCATTGCTCCATCAAGATTTGCTCTAAGAAATGGATACTTCTTATTCGAAAGACTGATATCTTTTGTATCAATCAATTCAAATTTGCTTTTATAAAGAACACCAAACAATTCAATGAGAACTGGTTCCAATGCATTGCCCTTTTCAATTGCTTCACTCGTTTGAAATACAGGCTTTTTAGCACCTGTCTTTTCTTCCCAAAGTTCATATGGGGTCTTGTAATTATTGACGTTCATCACAATTCCTGCATCAGAACCACCGATTCCTTTTCCTCTTAGACTATGCCAATGTTTTTCGTCTTTGACATAATCGACATTACAATTAGGAAAGAACTCCTCATAGTTCGTAGTTTCCATTTTCTAGATCCTTTTTAGCACTTGCTAATTCCTGATTGAGATAACCAAGTTGAAGATAATCATCACTATCTAGATGATCCTTGCACTCCATACACATGATTGAACCCTCAATATCAGCAACTCTTTCTTCTAATTCTTTCTTTTTCATCTTCTAACGCTCCTTTAAACTGTTCTTGGATGTAATTGTCCAATTCATTACTGCAATGCATAAAAGCATTTTTTGCTGGTGTAAACATTTCTTTGACCTTTTCAATGTCAATATCAATTGGTGCCATTTCTAGAAAAATACTTCCTAAGATGTTCCAATCACCGTGTGATAATACTGAAAGCGCATCTCCATCTTTCTTGATACTTAGTTCTAATTTAAGTAATGGTACCGCTGGTCTTTCGTCTACTTCCTTTTCAGTTGAACCAATTTGAACAACTTTGACATCTGCACCCGCAGCTTTTGCAGTTTGGATGATGTCTTCTAATAATTTTTTATCCATAACTATTCCTCTCTTTTTATATAAATTTCTGTGTACTTGACACCGAAACTATTACTTTGATTTTCTACCCATATATCAATGATGTTGTTTTTAACAGCCCCTCCGCAGTCTTCAGCTACGTAAATTTGGCCATCAATCATAACTTTACTTCCATATGGAATTACTGTTGGGTCAACAGCGATTGTATGATTGATTTGAGCTCTAACTCCTGTAGAAGTCAAATCTCCAAATTCATCTTCTCCATACCAGTATGCTGTAATTCTAAAGACCCCTAATGGTCTTCATTTTTGAAGTTCTTCTAATTGACTTTGTAAATTTTGGACTTCATTTTGTGTTTCTTGCGTTTGTCCAAAAAGTTCATTGTAAGTATCCTTTAAAAGCGTATTTCTTGCTTTTAAATCAAGCACTTCTTCTTGACTAGCTATGATTTCATTTTGTAAACATTGACCATGAAAATACATTCCAATATTTGCTGAAACTGAAATTCCTAATACAACTGCAAGAACCTTTGCTTTGTTTAGTTTTTTCATGAAATCCCTCCCTGTAATAATCTTCTTTGAGATTCAACTATCTCTTTGCAGCTCTTGGCTTTTTCATAGTTACTGACGTCTAATCCTGCGTAATCTCTTTGAAAATCAAGGATTTCCTTTTGAGAAAACTTCCAACCTTTTCCTAAATAGATAGGATTGAAAATACCTAATTCTACGAGATTTTGAAGTTGATTTTGAGAAACACCCAAGTCTTCCATAACTTCTGGAAATTTAAGCATTTTTGTAGGTCTTACTTCCATTGATATTCACCCTCCTTTTTGTATTTTTTTGATTAATCCATATTTGCAATTCTTCCTGAATTTGTTTATAATCTATATGCTATGTTGAGTGCCTGTTTATAGGCACCTTTTTTTATAAACTTCTGACTAGAATTGCTAAACAGTTGCCAATGAAACAACTGATAATAATGATTGTGGCCAAACCTTTTGCTGATAGTTTCATAACTTGCCTTCTCTTCTTGCTTTTAGAACAAAACTCGCTAGTTCGTAATATGATTTCATGAACCAATCATGATTTCTTTTAGAGAAATCAGTACAATTAACAATAAAGCATTAAGCAAAAGCGATATACATAGCCACCACTCCATGATTTCACATCCTTTCTATCTAAACGTTTTATTAAAAGCTTGCTCACGAATATTCTTATATTCATCTCTTGAAATAAGATCCAATTCGTAACTAAGTTCAAGAACACCACACAAACACATGTACTGACTAGATGCAGCTGTACGTCGCATACCAAGATTTGAACGTTTTTCTTGAATTTCTTCATAAGAACAGTTTTCAAGTTCTTTTTCTGCTTCTTTTACAAACTTGATTTGCTTTTCCAAAAATCCTTTTTCAAATTGAATTCTCTTTTTAGCAACGTTAATTCGTCTTGTTTTTGTCATAATCTTTTTCTTCCTTTCTATTACTGATCATCAAGGAACCAACCTCGTGTTATTTAAAATGATAAATTTCACAATTATGGGAGTTCCAATTAGATTTATATAGTTTTTTATTTGTTTCAGGAGTTGAGATTGGCTCCTGGATGATCAGTAATTTATTTGATTGTTGGACTATTTAGCTTTTTTATCTTCGAGGATCTTTATCAAAAAGAAAGTGATAATTACCTTCTCTATCTTTTTCATAGTAAAGCTCTACGAATCTGCATACATCTTCTTTAGTACCTTTACCTCTTAAAACAGTTACAACTAACAATGTTCTTTCCTCAACATTATCTACTCTTTCACATTTTTGTTTTTGCATTTCTCATCACCACCTTTTTTTGATGTTTTCGATTAAGAAAGAAATACATACGCTGAACAAACTATCCAAAAATATTGCCAAGTGCATTGAATAAAACATAAAACGCTAAAGGATAAGATATAGCCCAGCATATAAGGGCTTTTCTTTTTGGCATTAAATAGCACCCTGTAAGGCTTAAAATCAAGCTTGTAATTGCAGCAATCCAAAGTATCATAGTTGTTACTCCTTTCTGTAAGGTTCTCTTTTATTTGTGCCGTCAAAGCAAACTATAACCTTACTTCATTGAATTGATTGACTGCATCAATCATGTTTTTAGAGATTTCAGCTTGTTCAGAAGCAAGTTGTCCAATGATCATGCCTTGCATGATGTAGACAGCTTTTTCTTTGTTCGCTGGAGAAAGCTTCTTCACTGTGCCATTGATGAAGTCTTCTATATCTCTCTTTTCTTTTTTGTAGTCTTCCATGGTGTTCACCTCCTTTTAAAAATTTCCAAATTGTGATAAAATATTCTTGCCTATGTGGCAGAATGGAGAGTGGTCATTTTGACAAAACTTTTGATTTTGCCCTGTTCTCTTATTGTGGGGGAAACGTACTGATACCTAGACAGTTTAAACAGGTTAAAATAATTGCTCTGCAGATTACTTAGGGATTAATCCGCAAGGAGACTTGTGCATTAAGCACTAAATAAACCGCATCAGTTTCCACAAATCATCAGCTAAAGGGCAAACCTTTAAATAGCTTTTTTAGGCTATCATGCAGAACTAAGACTGCATAAGTGATGATGTGTACATAGAAGCATTAGGCGCTATATAATGTAGTAATTTAGTTTTTAACTTCTTTACTTGCATACACAAAGAGTAAATAAATTTAGACAAACGTCAGTAAGGATAGCGCACTTATTGGCGTTTTGTTTTTATATCAACCTTTGCATCAATAAAACCAATAAACTTACCCAAACCCACTAAAAGAACAGAACATCAATACTTGCATTAGGAAATCTTCTCTTAAATTTTGCCAGAAATTCATAACTGGGATTTTGATATCCACTTTCCACTTTGTAGTAGTACGAAGGTGAAACTCCAATTTCCTTTGCTATTTCATTTTGTTTTAAATTCAATGATTTTCGGAATTCAATGAGTGAAGCGTTTCCCATTAAAAGCCTCTCCTTTCTAACTGTTTTGTTCTTGATTGGCTTCAAGGAATAATTTTGTGACTTTCATTAAGCCATCCCACAAATAGCCTTTTCCGCTTTCAACTAAATGATTAACATACACTAATGTCATGCCGTACATTTGAAATACCTCCTTTTTTGTTCATTTGATTAACTTTACACCTATATAATAATTCATTCGATGAACATTGTCAATATCAAATGTTCATTTGATTAACTTTTTTTATTTACTTTTAATCATTTACGTTATATACTTTGATTGAAGGAGGTGATAAAAAATGGAGACAATCAACGAAAGAATTTATAGATTAAGAAAACATTTAGGATTGAGCCAAGAGGCCTTTGGTCAGAGGATAGGTATCAAAAAAGCTTCTATAAGTATGATTGAAAAAGGAAAAAACAATCCAAGTGAACAAACGATTAAATCTATTTGCAGAGAGTTTGATGTCAACTATGCTTGGATTATGGAAGGCCTTGGTGACATGTTTTCTGATTTACCTGAAACATTATTCGAACAAGTAGCCGATGAATATCATTTAGATGATCTTGATAAAAAAATAGTTAAAAGCTATATGCAATTAACAGAAGAAAAAAGAAAGGTCATTAAAGAATACCTGCATGATATTTTTATAAGCGAATAAAAGATTGATACACCTTAAGGGGTGATAATAATGAATGAAAGAATTAAAGAAATACGTAAAACGTTCGGATTGAGCTTGGAAGCTTTTGGAGAAAGAATAGGGATAAGTAAAACGTCAGTATCAAGATTAGAAAAAAACGAACGTAATCCAAGTAAACAAACTATTAAGCTCATATGTAAAGAATTCAAAATCAACCAAAATTGGTTAAAAAGCGGAATTGGAGAAATGTTTTCTAATGATCAAGACATTTTTTTAGATGATTTAACTGAACTTAGTAATTTGAATGAACGTATCAAAAAATTAAGAATTGTACTAAGCTTAAGTCAAAGAGAGTTTGGTGAAAGAATTGGAATAAGCAAAACATCAGTATCGAGATTAGAAAAAAACGAACGAAACCCAAGCGAGCAGACAATCAAATCCATTTGTAG
>UMEI01007549.1_pt1 | contig 17344 bp, 16 predicted proteins | sample 1964711 | NCBI WGS metagenome assembly UMEI01 (sample SAMEA4836016, study PRJEB28245) | human gut metagenome | biome: gut microbiome; material: fecal sample | place: Denmark | collected 2008 | reverse complement strand
GAGTGTAGACTTGCAGAGGTGCGCAGTAGAAGTATGTCATGTAATTGCATGACGCGCACCTCGCAGCAAAAATGCCGAGGCATTTTTGAATTATTGATAAAAGTTCTCAATAGGTGCACCGTTTTTTCATGCCTTTCTATTTCTGCATTTTGATTCTGTGGTAAAATGTAGTTGCATAAAACTAACTACAGGGAGTGAGGAAACAATATATGTTTATTGAGATCAATAATCTGAAAAAGAGTTTTGGCAGTGATTCGAACCGTGTGGAGGTGCTGCGGGGTGTGGATTTTTCTATAGAGAAGGGTGACATTTGTGTATTACTTGGACCGTCTGGTTCGGGAAAGTCTACACTGTTAAATATTATCGGTGGAATTGATGATGCGGATGAGGGATACATTTCCATCGGAGGTGAGCGCATGGCCGATATGAATGAGAAAAAACTGACGGCATATCGGAGAAAGCATCTGGGCTATGTGTTTCAGATGTACAATCTGATTCCGAATCTGACTGTCCGGGAAAATATTGAGGTTGGGGCTTATCTAAGTGACAGACCGTTGGATGTTGATGAATTGTTACAGACGCTGGGACTTTATGAACACAGAAAAAAGTTACCGAACCAGTTGTCGGGCGGGCAGCAGCAGAGAACGGCAATCGGAAGGGCAATTGTCAAAAATCCGGATATTTTGCTCTGCGATGAGCCGACGGGAGCTTTGGATTATAACACGTCCAAGGATATTCTGGAGCTGATCGAGCGTGTCAACCAGAAGTACGGTAACACGGTCATTATGGTCACACACAATGACGCAATCAAAGACATGGCGGACATCGTGATTCGTCTCCGTGACGGTGCGGTGAGAAAAAGTTACCGCAATGAGAAGAAGATTCCGGCGAGAGAGTTGGATTGGTAAGGAGGACGAGTGATGAGAAGCCCGTTAAATAAACGTCTGTTCCGGGAGCTTCGTGGAGAATTTGGAAAATATCTGGTCATTTTTATTTTGATGACGCTGACGATCGGAATGGTATCAGGATTTCTGGTGGCCGATGGAAGTATGATCCAGGCGTACGAGGAAAGCTTTGAGAAATATAGCATTGAAAATGGACATTTCCGGACAGAAAAGAAAACGAACAATGCTCAGATTCAGGATATCGAAGATCTGGGCATCAAATTGTACGAGAATTATTATGTAGAGGAAGCTTTAACAAATGGAAGTACAATGCGCATTTTCAAGAATCGTGATGAGGTCAATAAGGTGTGCCTGATGAAGGGGAAAATGCCTGAAAAACCGGGAGAAATTGGTATTGACCGTATGTATGCAGACAATAATGATCTGAGCGTGGGTGATGAGATTGAAAGTGGCGGACATACATGGAAGATTACCGGTCTTGTGGCGCTTTCAGATTACAGCGCCTTGTTTTCCAATAATAATGATTCCATGTTTGACTCGGTAAAATTTGGTGTGTCGGTAGTGTGTCCAGAGGAGTTCGACAGCTGCAAGGCCGATCAGTTGAATTACAGCTACGCATGGAAATACAATACTGAGCCCAAAAATGAAAAGGCAGAAAAAGACATTTCGGAAGATCTGATGGAAGATGTGGCAAAAGAAGTGACACTGGAAGAATTTGTCCCAAGATACACGAACCAGGCAATCATCTTCACTGGGGATGATATGGGCGGTGACCGTTCGATGATGATCGTGCTTCTTTATATCATCATCGTGATCATGGCATTTGTCTTTGCAATCACTACCAGCAACACGATCCGAAAAGAGGCAAATGTAATCGGCACCTTGCGGGCATCCGGCTATACAAGAGGTGAACTGATCCGGCATTACATGGCAGCCCCGGTATTTGTCACATTTATCGGAGCGATTATTGGAAATATTATCGGCTATACGGTAGGAAAAGATTATTGCGCGGGACTTTACTATGGAAGCTACAGCCTGCCGACCTACGTGACCATTTGGAACGCGGAAGCATTTCTTCTGACAACGGTAGTGCCGATCCTCATTATGCTTGTGGTGAATTCTGTGCTGCTGTGGTACAAATTAAAACTATCACCACTGAAGTTCCTGAGAAGGGACTTAAGCAGACGTAAACAGAAACATGCATTGCCGTTGAGTGAGCATCTTGGCTTTTTCCACAGATTCCGGATACGTGTGATCCTTCAGAATATGAGTAACTACGCAGTATTGTTTGTGGGAATTATTTTTGCAAATATGTTGTTGATGTTCGGACTGATGCTTCCATCTGTGCTGGACCATTATCAAGTGGAAATGGAAAATGGCATGCTCAGCAAATATCAGTACATGCTGCAGATGCCGGCGAGCATGGCAGGTGGAGACAGTAAGCTTGAGCAGATGGTGTCCATGATGATGTTCAGTCAGGCAGTAGAGACAGAAAATTCGGATGCAGAAAAATTCAGCGCCTATTTACTGAGCACCCTTTCTGGAAAATATAAGAGTGAGGAAATTATCCTCTACGGTGTGGAAAACAATAGCAGATATATCAACATTAAGTGGAAAACATCAGATTCCGCATCTGATACAGATGTGAAAAATGTGGAGAATATTCCTGAGGTATACCTCTCCTCTGGCTATGCAGAAAAATTTAGTCTGAAAAAAGGTGACACAATTACTTTAAAGGAAAAGTATGAAAATAAAAAATACAAGTTTAAAGTTGCAGGCGTATATGATTATGTAGGTTCACTCTCCATATTTATGCCAATACAGGAACTCAACAAAACATTTGATATGGACAAAGACAGCTTCAGCGGATATTTCTCTGATTCTGAAATTACGGATATTGATGAAAAATATATCGGTTCCACCATTGATGTTGAGGATCTGACCAAGATTTCCAGACAGCTCGACGTGTCCATGGGAAGTATGATGAATCTGATGGACGGATTTTCCGTGATCATTTTCCTCGTATTGATTTATCTCCTGTCCAAGATCATCATCGAGAAAAATGCGCAGTCTATTTCCATGGCAAAAATCCTGGGATATACAAACGGCGAAATCAGCCGGCTGTACATTATGTCCACGTCTATCGTGGTCGTGCTGTTCATCTTGATCAGTCTGCCATTGGAGCTGGAAATCATGCAGATTCTGTTCCGGGAAATGATGTTGACAAGCATTACCGGCTGGATCACATTTTACATAGATCCAAAGATTTTCGTAGAAATGTTCGTGAGCGGCGTGGCGGCATATGCCGTTGTGGCAGCAATTGAATATCGAAGGATCCGAAAAGTTCCAATGGATGAAGCGTTGAAAAATGTAGAATAGAGATTCGTAGAAATCTTGAAACAGTATGCTGGAAAAATGAATAAGGAATGTTAGAAAGATGAGAATCGAAGGAGGAGAATATGAAACGACCAGTTGTAATGATATTATTAGCAGGTGCGCTGACGTTGTCTATGATAGCGCCGTCAGCACTCCCGGCAGTGGCAGGCAATGTAAGTGTCGTGCACGCGGCAGCAAAGATATCCAATACCGCGCCGGCAGAGACATCCAATGACGCGGCAGTAAAGACATCCAGTGACGTGACAGCAGAGACATCCAGTGACGAGGATGCAGGTGAATGGAAAGATAAGACAGAAACAGTTTATGTCGATGCAAATGCAGACGGTTCAGTTAAGAAGATTACGGTCAAAGACTGGCTGCGCCGGAATGGTGACGGTGAGATCATCGATTTTTCCAATTTGAAAGACATCAAAAACACGGAAGGAGACGAAGAATATACGCAAAATGCAGACGGAACTATCACATGGGAGAACAAAGGGGAAGACATTTCCTATGAAGGTACTTCCAATCAGCAGCTTCCGGTGACTACAAAAGTAACCTATTATCTGGACGGCAAGGAAATCAAGCCGGAAGATCTGGCAGGAAAAAGCGGCAAGGTGAAAATCCGGTTTGACTATACGAATAATGAGAGCCGGACGGTGAATATCGATGGTAAAGACGTAGGAGTAAAAGTTCCATTTCTTGCAGCGTCCATGCTCATGCTTCCTGGGGATAAGTTTAAAAATGTGAAAGTTTCCGGTGGAAAAGTCATGGCAGACCAGGATCAGAGCATTGTGATCGGAACCGCATTTCCAGGACTTGCAGACAGTTTGGAGTTGAAAGATTACGAGGCAACAAAAGATATTGACCTGAAAGACTATGTGGAAATAACCGCGGATGTGGAAAATTTTGAACTGGATTTCACAGCGACTGCAATTTCCACATGTGGGCTTAGCGATATGAAGGACGGTGCCCTTGACGATGTCAATGACATGATTGATGGCGTAAAAGAAATGACCGATTCTTCCGATGAACTGGTGGACGCCATGGGACAATTGAGCACCGGAGCCGGAACACTGCAGGATTATTTAAGTCAGTATACAAGCGGCGTTTCACAGGTGGATGCGGGAGCACAGGCACTGGCGGAAGGTTTGAGTGAACTGGATGAACAAGTAACTACACTCATGGGCAGCTTAAGCGCAGCAGGCAGTGATGATACGACTGCGCAGGCAGTTACACAGATTCAGAAAGATCTTGGAATATTACAGCAGGAGCTTGGAAGCGTCACAACACTGGCGGAGTATGTAAATACAATCAGTGAGAATGTAACCACTGCCAAGAGCGAACTGGATAAAATCAACGTTACAGATTTGGAGACAGAAGCGTCGAATCAGGCGAAAGAAAAAGCAAAAAATGCAGTAAATACAGCAATTTCCGAAACGAAAGCATCTACAAAGAAGGATGTCATGGATCGTTTAAAAGAAACAGAAAGTTATAAATCGCTGACATCGGAACAACAAGAAGAATTGGAAAATGCAGTAAATACAGCCAGTGGTACATCAAGTTCAGCTGAAACAGAATGTGACAGCATGAATATTTCCCTTGCGAATGCGTCTGGCGCTAAGACAGCGATAGACCAGGCGGTAAATGCGCTGGCAGAAGTAAAGGCCATGCAGGTGGATACGACTACAGCCCAGAAGGCTCTTGCGGATTTAGTGACTCAGTTTACGGCTTTATCTAACAGCCTTTCTGACATGCCGGATATGGCCGAAATCGGCGGCAAACTCCAGTCAGCCATCAGCCAGCTTGCCCAGAGGGCGGCTACACTCAGCACCGGAACAAGCCAGTTAAGCTCCGTTGGTACACAGCTTAACACGGGCGCAGGAACACTCGCCCAGGGCGCCAGCCTTCTGGAAGCCGGAATGAAGACATTCGACGAAGAAGGAATTGAAAAACTGGGAGACCTTGCAGGAGATGACCTTGCAAATGTTCTGAATCATTTCAAGGCAGTAAAAGAGGCAGAAAAGACATACACCAACTATGGCGGGATCAGAGAAGGCGCAAGCGGAAGCGTCAAGTTCATCGTAGAAACAGCAGAAATTAAATAACGGATGGGAGATGTTCTTCCAACATTGATTCAATTGAGGGACGTGTGAAAAAAACGAGAGTTTTTTCATGCGTCCTTTCTTTTTTTGGGGACCATTCTTTTTTTACAGCTCCTCGATTTTTAGAAATGATTTTTAAAAATTGTGTCAGAAAAAACAATCATCGGGAAAATATACCATGATTTTTCCATGATTTCCAAGCGAGAAAAGTGGATATATTTTGCCGATAATGCTATGATAATTCAGTTACAATGATTAAAATTGGAGGATTGATTGTGAGTAAAGGAAGTGAATTTCTGCCGGAGGTACTTGGTCTGATAGAAAAACGTCTGGGAGAGATTGATGAAAATATACAGGCGGTACGCCAGGACATTAACAGTATGAATGAATATTACTGGGATAATTACACAGAAATGGACCAGTATGGATATGAGGATTACGACAACCAGCAGGCGCTGAAAATGCAGGTGAATGCCAATCAGGAGAACTGGAAAATGCGCCGGCGTCTGAAACGTATGCTAGATGCACCATTTTTCGGAAGTGTAGAATTCGTCTATGACGGAGAAGACGAGCCGGAAGATTTTTACATCGGAATCGGAAATTTTGCAAGAGAGCGTGGCGCATTGCCGCTCATTTACGACTGGAGAGCCCCGGTGAGCAGCCTGTTTTATGACTACGACAAAGGCGAGGCGTCCTACGAAGCGCCGGGCGGGCGCATGGACGGAGAGATTCTGTCCAAATGGCAGTACAAAATCCGTGGCGGCAAGATGATCTATGAATTTGAGAGTGATGTGAAGATTGACGATGACATTTTAAAGCAGGAACTTGGTGCCAACAGCGACACGAAACTGAAAAATATTGTGCGTACAATCCAGAAGGAACAAAATGCAATTATCCGCAACACGAAGGACAAGATTCTGGCTATTCAAGGAGTGGCAGGCAGTGGCAAGACGTCCGTTGCGCTACATCGGATTGCCTATCTTTTGTATCATGACAGAGAGCATCTGAATTCATCAAATATCCTGATTCTCTCGCCAGGCGGCGTGTTTGCCGACTACATTTCCCATATTCTTCCTGAACTTGGCGAGGAAAATATACAGGAAATGAGTTTTGATCTGTTTGCATATCATGAACTCAGGAGAAATACTGCAACGCAGGGAAATGTGATATATGGAAATGCTGGCAATCAGGAAAATGCGATATATAGAAATGCTGTGAATCAGGAAAATGCGATATATAGAAATAAAAATAGAGATCAAGGCGGAAATCAAGGAAAAAATCCAAGTAGAAATTCAAAAAGTAGTTCAGCCGGGACTGGTTGGAATAGCAAAATGATAGCCGCCGACTGTGAAGATAAATATCATCAAATCGAGCGTGAAATCGCAGGAATGGATGATGCGGATCAAAAACGTTACGAATGGAAGCAGTCCGTGGAATACGTTCAGGCAATCGAAGGCTTCCTAATCGAGCTGGAAGACCGACTGGTAGATTTTGAAGATGTAGAATTCAAGGGCATTCGCAAAAGTGCCAGCGAAATCATGGAATTTTTTTATGAAAAATATACCGGTACACCACTTTTAGATAGAATGGGCGCGGTCATGGATTATTTTATCGACGAAGTCGAAACCTTACGCGGACGCAGCCTAAACGACGAAGAACAAGAAATCATTTGCAGAAAATTCATGAATATGTACGTAACCAGAGACATTTGTCAAATATACAACTGGTTCCTGGAAGACTACGGATTCCCGGCACTTCCGGACATGCCGCCAGAGCGCCGAGTACTGGAATACGAAGACGTTTACCCGATTCTCTATCTAAAATACAGCCTGACGGCAGCCGGCCAACGCAAGAACATCCGCCATCTCGTCATTGATGAGATGCAGGATTACTCCTATTTACAGTACGTACTTCTCGCGAAAATGTTTTCATGCAACATGACAATACTCGGCGACAAAGCACAGACCATTGCCGGAAAACAACAAGACGTTCTCACATTTTTACCAAAAATATTTGGAAAAAAGGTCAAACGTATCGTCATGAACAAAAGCTACCGCAACACAAGCGAAATCGCAGAATACGCCAAATCCGTCGGCGGATCCAAAGACATCCAGTATGTAGCAAGACACGGAAAAGCAGTCGAAAGACATACCATAAAAACACTGGAAAAAACATGTAAAGAAATCAGCGGAAAATTGAAATTAAGAGAAGAAGAATACGAAACAGCAGCAATCCTCACCATGACAGAAAAAGAAGCAGAACATATTCAAGAAATCATGCACAAACTAGGCGCAGAATCACATTACATCAACCGCGACAGCGCACAATTCAAAAAAGGCCTGACCGTAACCACCTACTATCTGGCAAAAGGCTTAGAATTCGACCAGGTATTTGTTGTAGGCGGCGACCGTAACAACAAAATGTACCAAGGATATCAATACATCTGCGCAACAAGAGCATTACACGAATTGTATGTGTATGATGCATAATTTTAATTGGGGACGGGGTTTTTTCAAAAAAACCCCGTCCCCAATTAAAATTTAACCTGTCCCTTTTTGAATTGTCTTAATTGTCTACTGTGGACAGATTTCTACCCAGTAGCCGTCAGGATCATTGATGAAATAAATTCCCATGTCCGGGTTTTCGAAACACACGCAATCCATTTCTTTGTGAAGTGCCAGGGCAGCGTCCATGTCATCGACATGGAATGCCAGATGAGATTCGTTATCTCCGAGATCATACGGGCGGTCCATGTCGCGAAGCCATGTCAGCTCCAGTGAATGTGGTGTTGTGCCGTCTCCGAGATAGACGAGTTTGAAGCTTCCGTCCGGTGCATGGAATTCTTTTGTAACTTCAAGTCCGAGAGCTTTTTGGTAAAACTCTACAGATTTGTCCAGATCCAGGACGTTGATGTTATTGTGAAAAAATGTAAATTTCATAGTGATGTCCTCCTGTGGAAATATAATTTGAATCTGTATTGTCTATAATATATCACTTACACAACACCTATGGCAAGGAAATGAAAGATATGCTATACTTGAATCTTGGTAGAGCGTTACTGTTTGCTGAAATATTGTAGATGGTAACATTGGTAGCCCTCGTATAAAATTTTGCTTTGCAAAAGGAGGACATGATGATGGAAAAAATCATAGAGTCAAATAAAGAACAAGATACTTATGACCTGGGATATGAACTGGGGCAGCATGCGAAGCCGGGGCAAGTGTTCACGCTTGTCGGTGATCTGGGCGTAGGAAAGACCGTATTTACAAAAGGACTGGCCGCCGGACTTGGCATTACAGAGCCGGTCAGCAGCCCGACATTTACAATTGTGCAGGTGTATGATGAAGGGCGCCTGCCGTTCTATCATTTTGATGTTTACCGAATCGGTGATGTGGAAGAGATGGACGAAATCGGTTATGAGGATTATGTCTACGGCGAAGGTGTCAGCTTGATCGAGTGGGCGAATCTGATCGAGGAAATATTGCCGGAACACTTCACCGAGATTAAGATAGAAAAGAATTTGGAAAAAGGATTTGATTATCGGAGGATAAGTATATGCGAATTTTAGCACTGGACAGCTCCGGCCTTGTAGCCAGCGTAGCTGTTGTTGAAAAGATAGAAGAAGAGGAACAGGTAATCGCGGAATATACTGTGAACTATAAGAAGACGCACTCACAGACGCTGCTCCCGATGCTGGACACAGTATCCGACATGATCGAGCTTGACCTGAAAACAATCGACGCCATCGCAGTTGCCGGCGGACCGGGTTCATTTACCGGGCTTCGCATCGGCTCCGCCACAGCGAAAGGTCTGGGACTAGCCATGAACAAGCCGTTGGTCCACATCCCGACACTGGAAGGACTGGCGTACAATCTGTGCGGAACAGATGCCATCGTGTGCCCAATCATGGATGCGCGCCGCGGACAGGTCTACACCGGAATTTACGAGTTTTGTGGAAATGAATTGGTTGTCCTGGAAGATCAGATGGCGATCAGCATCGAAGAATTAGGCGACCATTTGAAAAAATATGACAAACGCATCATTTTCCTGGGAGATGGTGTGCCGGTATTTCGTGCGAGATTGACAGACGAGATTCTGGCAGAAGAAATAAAAGCAGGCAGAGACATTCAGTTTGCACCGGCCAACATGAACCGTCAAAGAGCAGCATCAGTAGGAACATTAGGACTTCGTTACTATGCTGCCGGAAAGACAGAGACTGCCATGGAACACGAGCCGGATTATCTGCGCCTGTCACAGGCAGAACGCGAACGCAAGGAGCGCGAAGCGAAATCTATACAGTAAAAATGTATCAAAAACCCGCGGGGCGTAAGCATAAGCAGATATGTTGAAAACCCGTGCAACTATAATATAGAAAAAGCAACATGAGAGGTATCGAAGAAATGATTCAGTTTCAGTGTGATTATGAGGAAGGCGCATGCCCACAGATTCTGGAACGTCTGGTGGAGACGAATCTGGAGCAGACGATTGGATATAGTGAAGATGAATATTGCAAGCAGGCAAGAGAAAAGATCAAAAAAGCCTGTGATGCACCAGAGGCAGATGTACATTTCCTGGTAGGAGGGACTCAGACGAACTATGTAGTGATCCGCTCGATCCTCCGTCCGTATCAAGGCGTAATTTCAGCAGTGACCGGTCATATCAACGTGCATGAAACAGGCGCGGTCGAAGCAACTGGACACAAAGTCCTGGCACTTCCAAGCAAAGACGGAAAAATTACAGCATCACAGGTGCGCGCATATTACGATGCACACTGGAATGACGCAGATCATGAGCACATCGTACAGCCGGGCATGGTCTACATTTCCCATCCGACGGAAAATGGAACAATTTACAGCAAGTCTGAATTACAGGAACTTTACGCAACCTGTAAAGAACTTGGTCTGCCATTATTCATGGACGGAGCAAGAATGGGATATGGATTAATGTCTGAAAAATCAGACATGACACTGGCAGATATTGCAGCAAATACAGATGTATTTTATATTGGGGGAACGAAGGTAGGAGCACTTTTCGGCGAGGCAGTCGTAATCACAAAATCCGCTCTTAAGAAAGATTTTCGTTATTGCATGAAGCAGAGTGGAGCAATGCTGGCCAAAGGACGCCTTCTGGGAATCCAGTTTGATACATTGTTTACAGACGATTTATATTTCAAAATTGCAGCTCACGCAGACAAATTAGCTATGAAGTTAAAAAATGCATTTCTTGAAAAAGGATATAAAATGTATTTTGATTCTTACACGAACCAGCAGTATCCGATTTTGTCAAAGAAAGACCGCGAAAAATTAGCACAGAAATATCAGTTTAGTTTTTGGGAACAGATAGATGAAGACTATGCGGCAGTGCGCTTCTGCACAAGTTGGGCAACAAGTGAAGAAGCAATAGACGAGCTGATCCAGGATATTTAAGAAGCTATAATAAGATGGAGCCTAGAAGCAATATAGAAAAACCAAAAGACAGAAAAGTCAAAAGACAGAAAAATCAAAAGACAGAAGACATGGAAATAATAGAAATTAAAAAAGACCAACAGCAATATATTTCTGAGATTGCAGCGCTGGAATCCGATATCTTTCCGGATCCATGGAGTGAAAAAAGTATCAGGGATACGCTTGAAAATCCTCAGGCACGGATTTGGGCTATTATAAGCAGACAAGCGCCGCCATGCTCCTGCGCTTCAACGGCGCCGGAGCATGCAAGCGAGACTGCGGCTTCCTGCGCTTCAACATCGCCGGAGCATGCAGGCAAGCCACAACTCCTTGGCTATGTGATTTTTTATTATGTGTTAGATGAGGGAGAAATCGCCAGAATTGCGACATCGCCGCAACATCGCCGGCAGGGGGTGGCTGTAAGACTTCTTGAAAAAATGCGTGCATTTAGTTATGAGCAGAATATTACAAGATGGCTGCTGGATGTTCGTATTTCCAATGAAACAGCAATACATTTTTACAAGGCAGCAGGATTTGCCGAAGACGGTGTGCGAAAGAATTTCTATGCAAACCCGCCGGAAGATGCTATACTTATGAGTTGTGAAGTCGAAACTTCAGGCAGCGACCGAGCCTGAAGTCTGTCCAAAAGCCAGGCGCGGCTGCATGAAAAATGAAGTTGGAAATGAACTGGCAGATGCTCCAACACTTCCCACTGGGAAATGCGCATCTGACCAGATATAATATAGGCGTAATGAATCAATCCGGTGCCCGGGTGTCAGATACCACACATTTTCCACACAGGCACACCAGACTTCAAGGAGGAATTGTATGCGCCAGTATCATACAACTGTAAAAGAAACAAAAGAAATCGACAAGATCATCTGCAACCGCTGTGGCAGAAGTATTCCGGTAATCCAAGGGGTTCCCCGCGAGGACGTACTGGAAGTATCCAAGCGCTGGGGCTATTTCTCGGAAAAAGACAACCGGCTGGACGAATTTGACCTCTGCGAGCAGTGCTACGATGAAATTATAAGCGAATTTAAAATAAAAATCTGATTCAGAGTCTGCACGAATATCCGGACGCTGAAGAAAATCAAAAACAAGCGGACCGGCAGGACATTTGCCTGACGGCTCTGGATAAGAGGTAAAAAAATATGTTAGACGTATGTTTGTTGGGAACGGGCGGCATGATGCCCCTCCCGTACCGCTGGCTCACCTCGCTTCTGGTGAGATATAACGGCAGCAGTCTTCTAATTGACTGCGGAGAAGGTACGCAGATTGCAATAAAAGAAAAAGGCTGGAGTTTCAAACCCATCGATGTGATTTGCTTCACACATTACCACGGCGACCACATCAGCGGACTCCCGGGCCTGCTCCTGACTATGGGAAATGCAGACCGCACGGAACCGTTGACTCTGATTGGACCGAAAGGACTGGAGCGGGTAGTCAACTCACTTCGCGTTATTGCGCCGGAACTGCCATTTCAGATAAAATACATCGAAATCACACAGCCGGAGCAGATATTTGAGATGAATGGCTATCGCCTGAAAGCATTTCGCGTAAATCATAACGTCACTTGCTATGGCTACACGATGGAAATCGACCGCGCCGGGAAGTTCGACGTGGATCGTGCAAATGAAGCGGCAATTCCGCAGAAGTTCTGGGGCAGTCTGCAAAAAGGTGAAAATGTCCAGGACGGAGACAATTTATACACACCGGACATGGTTCTTGGACCTGCGCGAAAAGGAATTAAACTGACATACTGCACAGACACGAGACCGACGGACTCTATCCGCAACAACGCGAAAGGTTCCGATCTATTTATCTGCGAAGGAATGTACGGTGAGAAGGATAAGCTGAAAAAAGCAAAAGAATACAAGCATATGACATTTTACGAGGCAGCGCAGCTTGCAAAAGAAGCAGAAGTCGCAGAAATGTGGCTGACGCATTATAGTCCGTCGCTGACGCACCCGGAAGAATATATGGACGAGGTGAAGAAAATCTTCCCGAATTCCATAGTAGCAAAAGATAAACGAACGGTAGAACTGACATTTTCAGATTAATGAAAATGAATTCAGAAGATTGAAGGGATAGAATATGAAGGAAGATGTATTGATTCTTGCAATTGAAAGCTCCTGTGATGAGACGGCAGCAGCAGTCGTAAAGAACGGAAGAGAAGTTCTTTCAAATGTAATCTCTTCCCAAATCGCACTGCATACTCTCTACGGAGGTGTTGTGCCGGAGATTGCATCAAGAAAGCATATAGAGAAGATAAATCAGGTCGTACAGGCGGCTCTTGATGAGGCAAATGTTACATTAGACGATATTACTGCCATCGGAGTTACTTACGGACCGGGGCTTGTAGGCGCACTTCTGGTCGGTGTAGCAGAGGCAAAAGCCATCGCATATGCAGCAAAGAAACCATTAGTCGGAGTGCATCATATTGAAGGTCACATTGCAGCAAATTTCATTGAGCACAAAGATCTGGAACCGCCATTTTTCTCATTGGTCGTTTCAGGAGGACACACACATCTTGTGCGAGTCAAAGATTATGGTAAATTTGACATTATCGGACGCACAAGAGACGATGCGGCAGGAGAAGCATTTGATAAAGTCGCACGCGCGATCGGACTTGGGTATCCGGGCGGACCAAAGATTGATAAAGTATCCAAAGAAGGAAACCCAGAAGCCATTGCATTTCCACGCGCACACGTTGAAGATGCACCATATGACTTTAGCTTCAGTGGTCTGAAATCCGCAGTTCTGAACTATATCAACGGCTGCCAGATGAAAGGAATCGAATACAACCAGGCAGATATTGCAGCATCGTTCCAGAAAGCCGTGACAGATGTTCTTGTGGCAAATGCGATGCATGCAGTGGAAGAATTTCATGTGGACAAGCTGGCGATTGCCGGTGGTGTTGCATCCAACAGCGCACTTCGCGCAGCTATGAAAGAGGCGTGCGAAAAGAGAGGGGTAGAATTCTATTATCCGTCTCCGATTTTCTGTACCGACAATGCAGCAATGATTGGCGTGGCAGCTTACTATGAGTATATCAATGGCACAAGAAGCGGATGGGATCTCAATGCAGTGCCGAATCTGAAACTGGGCGAACGGTAGAAGAACCTTAAGGCAATACGTAAAAGCAGATACAGAAATTAAGAATAAGAACGTCAATATAAACGAGGAAAATGAGGGAAATATATGGATAAGAAGAAATGTACGGCAATCGTATTATCTGCCGGTCAGGGGAAACGTATGGGAACCGCTATACAAAAACAGTATATTGAATTATCCGGAAAACCAATCATTTTTTATACTTTGGATGCATTTCAAAAATCCGCGATCATCGATGATATTGTACTTGTAGTAGGTGAAGGGCAGGAAAACTGGGTCCGTGACGAGATCGTAGAAAAGTATCAGCTTACAAAAGTACGCTCGATCATCCCAGGTGGAAAAGAACGCTATGATTCTGTATGGGCAGGACTACGCGGACTTCATGCTCTCAAAGAACAGCCGGAATACGTATTCATTCATGATGGCGCCAGAATGTTCGTGGACGAGCAGATTCTTACGCGTGGATATGAAAATGTAGAAAAATTCGGTGCCTGTGTAGCCGGAATGCCGAGCAAAGATACGGTCAAACTGGTGGATGAAGATCAGTTTGCAGTGAATACACCGCCAAGAAAATTAATCTGGGCGGTACAGACTCCACAGATTTTTAAGGCAGATCTCATAGAAAATGCTTATGCAAAGCTGATGGAAGAGGTGCCGGATAATATCACTGACGACGCTATGGTAGTGGAACAGATGATGAAAGTACCGGTTAAATTATATGAAGGCTCTTACGAAAATATCAAGATCACAACACCGGAAGATCTGGAAATCGCAAAAGTATTTCTTGCGAAACGCAAAGAAAAATATCATAAATAGTTTATGCTGGTTCATAAAAAGGTTCACAAAAAAGAAAAAATATCAAAAATTGTTCTTGACAGTGCAATGGGTATATGATATGATAACTATCGTCGCTGACAGAGCGATATCAATTGCATAGATGGAGAGGTATCGAAGTGGTCATAACGAGGCGGTCTTGAAAACCGTTTGTCCGCAAGGGCGCGTGGGTTCGAATCCCACCCTCTCCGTTTCAGGAGTTTCGCAGATGCGGAACTCCTTTTTGTATAACGGGGGACGGAAAAAATGACACAAAAAATAAAACATTACATTTGTGAAAAAGACGGAAGAATCAAGTGGCAGTTCCGCCTGATTTTATCAGCAGCTATATTATCAATAATGCTTGCTGAAAGCCGATTTTTATATTATCATAGTCCTAAAGATACAAAATGGTTGATATGTATTATTTACGCTCTGACTGGTTATTATTGCCCGGGGTGTGGAGCAGGCCGCGCGTGCTATTGCATTTTGCACGGTCAGATTTATCAGGCATTTCGCTATAACCCGTTGCTTGTACTTTTGTTGCCGTGGATAGGCGCATACTTGGCATTATGCGCGTGCCAGTGGCTATTTACAGGTAGAGAAAGCATAAGCCGCCGGATACCGATGTGGATATTATGGACAATATTGGCAGTTATACTGATATACGGAGTATTGAGAAATGTAAATGCATATCCATTTGTGTTACTATCCCCGACAAGGGTCAGATAAAAGGAGGAATGAGTATGAAGTGTAAATTTTGCGGAAATGATTTGCCAGAAGAATCAAAGTTCTGTCCGTCATGTGGCGCACCGGTAGAGCCGGAGGAGAAGCAGGAACAGTCAGAACAATCAGCAGAAGCGAAGCAGCAGGAAAACCAGAATCCTTATGAATATGGCGTGCCAGGAACAGATAATGGAAGTGGAACACAGAATGAGAATCCATATCAGTATGGAAGTGCGGAACAGAATAACGAGAACCCGTACCAGTATGGAAGTACAGGACAGAATAACGAGAACCCATACCAGTATGGAAGCGCAGGACAGAATAACGAGAACCCGTACCAGTATGGAAGTACAGGACAGAACCCGTCTGCAGATTATAATGCTAATAATGGGACTTATGGTCAGCCGCAGAAGCCGATCAATGGAACAACCTATTTAATATTCGCTATCATTTCAACATTGCTGTGCTGTCTGCCACTGGGCATTGTGGCAATTGTATATGCCTGTAAAATCAATTCTCTACAGAGAAGTGGAGATTATGCCGGAGCGCAGAATGCAGCAAAGAAAGCGAAGATGTTTACGATTATCGGAACAGTAGCTGCGCTTGTAGTATCTATCTTTTATATTATATTTGCAATTGTGATTGGAATTGGAAGCAGCGATTTCGACGACGATCCGGTATCTAATGTTGTGGAAAATGTAATCGAAGATAAGAATGATTCTAAAAAAGCGGATGACAGCGATAAGTCGGATAAAGCAGCAAAGAGTACAGAACCGGCAGCAGCCAGCAGTGGACTGGGCACAAGCTGGGACAGTTATACAGTACAGATTAATGATAAAGTCCTGACATTTCCGTGCACAAAAGCCGATGTTGAGGCAGCAGGTCTGAGTATGGATACAGAATATACAGCGGAAAATTATATGGTGAATGCTAACGAATATGAGTTGGTTTATTTCATGGATGCCAATGATAATGAGATTATGGCATATGCGATCAACAATACGGATACAGCAATGGAAGTAAAAGATTGCCTGATCGGTGGCGTTTCTGTGGATGACTATGATCTGGAGAATGGCGGGCTTACTGTAATATTCCCAGGCGGGCTTCAGATGGGCGCTTCAAAAGATGCAGTAACTGGAGCTTATGGAGAAGCAGATGACACATATGACGGAGACAGTCGGTCTATGTATAGCTGGTATTCAGATGACAGTTACTATAAGAGCTGCGAGATTGACTTTGACGCAGAGTCTGGACTTGTATGCATGATGACTATGCAAAACTTTGGTCAATAAGAGCTGTAAACTAAAAAGTAAAGTATAAAGATAATAATAAATGTCTGGTATGTGAGGGTGAGAGATTCTTTGCATGTCAGACATTTTTTGCTTTCTTAAGAAAGAACTTATCAGGAGGCACATTCATTGTTCAGCGGAGTGCATACAAAAAGTTACAAAAAAATTAAAAAAAGGACTAGACAAATGTGACGAGATATTGTATAGTAATCAACGGACTGATTTGAAAGTAAATTTTAAAGAAATTGAAAGTAAATTTTTAAATCGAATTTAAAAATGAATTTTTGAGAAGTCAATTTGGAGAAATACCCAAGCTGGCCGAAGGGGCTCCCCTGGAAAGGGAGTAGGTCGTTAATAGCGGCGCGAGGGTTCAAATCCCTCTTTCTCCGTTAATCCGATATCTTATTACAAGATAGAAGATGAAAATAGAATAAAAAAGTTGTTGACAAATGTCGATGAACGTGATATTCTAATAAAGCTAATTTACAAGACAGAGATGTCTAATGTAAAGAAAGCGAAAAATAAATTTAAAAAAGTTGTTGACAAGCGATTGTGAATGTGATAATATA
>UMEI01021494.1_pt1 | contig 17377 bp, 15 predicted proteins | sample 1964711 | NCBI WGS metagenome assembly UMEI01 (sample SAMEA4836016, study PRJEB28245) | human gut metagenome | biome: gut microbiome; material: fecal sample | place: Denmark | collected 2008 | reverse complement strand
TGACGCGCACCTCGCAACAAGAATGCCGAGGCATTCTTGAAAAAAGCGGAGCGGGAATACGAAAGCTGAGATAGAAGAATTAGTAAGGGGAGATTTTTATGCAGGAATTGAAAGAGCGGGGAGCACAGATTTTCACGAATCCGTATGTGATTCAAGTAGACAAGTTTGCGGGATCTTTAAAGAAGCTGTCAGATACATTTTCAAAGCTGGAGGATTATCGCGCTACATTTACAAATGAGGAAAATGACGACATTTTTGAGCGTGTGACTCAGAAGGTGTGCCGGGAGTGTGAAAATCGAGAAAAATGTCTGGGGGAGAGACGGCAGCAAACGTATCATATGATGCGGGAAATTCTGTGTGCGGTTCAGGACTACGGTGCCGAGCTAAATGTGGAATTAAAACGCAGGCTTATGAAGCAGTGCCTTTTGGCACCGAGATTTTTGCGGGAGACACTGGAAAATTATGAAAATGTGAGACAGAAGTTGATATGGAATAATAAAATGGTACAGAACCGGGAGGGCTTTGCTGCGCAGTTAAATGACCTGGCGAAGACTTTGTGCTATACGACTCACGAGCTGGATGCCGGGATATTTGAAGATGAGCATTTGAAAAAGAAAATCCGAAATCAGTTAAAAAAGTCCGGAATCAAGATTTTGTCCTCGGTTTTTTATATGACCGCCCAGGGGAAATATGAGATACATTTGACGTTAAAGGCGTCCAAAGGGCATATTGTCGCTATGAAAGAACTGGCGTCAGAAGTTGGGAAAATGGCAGGCCGGATCATGGTTCCCGGGAGGGGAGAACGCCCAATTATCGGGGACGAGTACTGCACAGTTGCCTGTGTGGAAGGAGCAAGATTTCACACGATCCAGGGTGTGGCCAAAATAGAAAAAGGCAGCGAGAAAATTTCCGGAGATACATTTTTGACCTCGGACTTGCCGGGAGGAAGAAAAGGTGTGGCACTGTCAGACGGTATGGGTTCAGGTGAGCGCGCATTTCGGGAGAGTACGATGGTAGTGGAGATGTTAGAAGAGCTTTTAAACGCTGGATTCCCGGTAAAAACGGCAGTTCAGATTATGAATACAGCCCTCGTGACCGGTCGGGAAGAAGTAATGTTTTCCACGATTGATGTGGCGATTATTGATTTGTACGATGCAAGCTGTGAGATAGTAAAAGCAGGAGCAGCCACTACATATATAAAACGAAAAGATGAGGTGGAGGAAGTGCATTCTATTTCCCTTCCGATTGGTGCGCTGGCAAGGCTTGATATAGAACCGGAGCGGCGACAACTTGAAGATGGAGACTTTCTTATTATGGTGACAGACGGTGTATTGGACACCTTGCCGACGGAGAAACAGGACAGCCTCATGGAAGAATTCATTTGTCAGGTGGAGTCCCAGAATCCGGGAGAAATGGCACATCACATTTTGAACCGGGTCATGGAATATGCAGGCGCAGCGCCTCTTGATGATATGACAATTCTTGTGACAGGAATCTGGAAGCTTTAGAATATCATTGTAGTTGAAGTATTTGCCTCTAAGAATAAAAAAGGAATATGGTCTATATGTAAATAGTGAAAGAGAGAAAATATATGGAAAACTTGCAATTTGCGGGCAAATTTTATATATTGATATCAGATATTAAAGCCATTCTTGAATAACAAATAAGCGAGGAAATGTTTGGGCAGATGATTAGAGAGTCGTCCTAACAGGATAAAGCAGATGTATCAGAGAGTAAAAGCTTATGTAGAAGAACAGCATATGCTGGAGAAAAAGGACAGAGTAATTGTAGGCGTATCGGGAGGTGCAGATTCCGTATGCCTGCTTTTTGTGCTTACAAAGCTTCGGGATGAACGACAAAAAAGCGGAGATGGAACATTGGAAATTACGGCGGTGCATGTACATCATGGCCTTCGCGGAGACAGTGCTGACGCAGACGAGCGTTATGTGCGGAAAATTTGTGATGCGTGGAATGTTCCGCTTGTTGTTTATCATAAGAATATAAGAGAACTTGCAAAATGCTGGAATATGTCTGAAGAGGAAGCGGGCAGAAAGGCCAGGAGAGAGGCATTTCTGGAAGTAAGAAACCAGTATAGTGATGTTCCATGTGACAATGCTCAATATGGTGATATCCAGGTCCATCATGCTGAGTGTGCCAATGGCAGACAAGAGAGCACGCAAGGTTTTGGGAAAATTGCGCTGGCACACCACAGAAATGATGAGGCCGAGACCGTGTTATTTCATTTGTGCCGGGGAACAGATGTCCGGGGACTTGGCGGGATTGCGCCGGTGTCCGGATTTTGGATTCGTCCACTTCTTAATATAGGAAGAAATGAGATTGAATCATATCTAGAAAAAGTGGGAATATCTTATTGTACAGACGAGACGAATGCAGAAAATGTTTATGCAAGAAATAAGCTTCGTAATCAGGTTATTCCACAACTGGAGGAAATAAATGAACAGGCAGTCTGGCACATTTCCAGAACAGCTCAGAGCGTGCGTGAACTTTGGAGTTATGTGGATATGCAGATTGAGGAGTATAAGAAAAAAGTGTTGCAGATAGAGCCACAATCATGTCGGAAAGAAACAAATCTTGCTACAGGAGCTATTAGTCTGATTCTGAATAAAAATGAATATGACAAAGTCCCGGTACCGTTAAAAAGTTATGTGATCCACCGGATCATCTGTGAAGCTGCGGGGCACGAGAAGGATATCAGTGCAGTACATGTACAGGCGGTAGAGGAGCTTTTGAACCGGCAGGTGGGACGGAAAATAGATTTGCCTTATGCTGTGACGGCGAGCCGCATTTATGGAGGAGTGAAGTTTGAAAAGAAACCAGTCATTTCTACAAAAATGATTGATCCAAACCATTTAAATGATGAAAATATAGAAAATCCAGAGGCTTTGTTTCAGTTTCGCATTTTCGAAAGACCGCCTGGAATGAAAGCATTTCCCGAAAAAACCTACACGAAATGGTTCGATTATGATATAATTAATAACACTGTGGAAATCAGACACAGACAGGCCGGAGATGTCCTTGCAATTAACAAAAATGGAGGAACGCAAAGGCTGAAAAAGTATTTTATTAATGAGAAAATTTCGCAGGAAGAGCGAGAGAAAGTCTGGCTGGTGGCAGATGGGCACGATATTATGTGGGTGGTCGGTCACAGACAGAGCCAGCGTTATCAGATTACAGAATCTACAAAAAAGATTTTAGAAATTCACTTTTGCAAAGGAGAAAATTATGGCAGAGACAGTAAGAGTATTAGTTGAGGAAGAAGAAGTTGATAAGAGGATCCGTGATCTTGGAGAGCAGATCAGTAAAGATTATGAAGGAAAAGAAGTGCATCTCATCTGTGTATTAAAAGGTGGCGTATTCTTTATGTGCGAACTGGCAAAGAGAATTACCGTGCCGGTGTCCATGGACTTTATGAGTGTTAGCAGTTATGGTGACGGAACAGCTTCAAGCGGTGTAGTTAAGATTGCAAAAGACCTTGATGAGACACTGGAAGGAAAAGATGTTCTGATCGTAGAAGATATCATTGATTCAGGAAGAACACTTTCTTATCTGATTGAAATTCTTAAAAAACGTGGACCAAAGAGCCTGAGACTTTGTACATTATTAGATAAACCGGAAAGACGTGTCAAAGACGTGAAGGTTGATTATGTCGGATTTAACATTCCAGATGAATTTGTTGTGGGCTACGGTCTGGATTATGCCCAGAAATATAGAAATCTTCCATACATCGGAGTTGTAGAAGGTGTGGAGTAGAAGGGAGCAAAAAGCTTGGACACTAGAAAAAATAAAGGAATCAGCGGAGCCGGTCTTTTAGTTCTTGTTGTATTCCTGTTTGCAGTGCTCTGGTTTACGAACATGTTCGAGAACCAGAGTGACAGACTTACCTGGAGTGAGTTTCAGACACTGGTTACAGGAGACAATGTAGACAGCATTTCTGTGATTCAGAATAAAAATGTGCCGACCGGACATGTGGAAATCAAACTGAAGAAAGAAGATAAAGACGGTAAGCAGGTGCGGTATCTGTATGTTTCAGATATTAATGAAGTGCAGGATTATCTGAAAGAGAATAAGCTGGACTATGATATGGCAGATGTTCCGCAGGACACATTATTTTCAACAACAATTTTGCCGGTGCTTCTTACACTTGCAGGTGTGATGTTCATTTTTATGATGATGAACCGTCAGGGAGGAAATGCCGGAAGCAAAGCCATGAGCTTTGGAAAGAGCCGTGCAAAGTTAAGCACAGACAGCGACAAGAAGGTTACATTTGATCATGTTGCAGGACTGAAAGAAGAGAAAGAGGAGCTGGAGGAGATCGTTGATTTCCTGAAAGAACCTAAGAAATATATCCAGGTTGGAGCGCGTATCCCGAAAGGAGTTCTCCTTGTGGGACCTCCGGGAACCGGAAAGACACTGTTGGCCAAGGCAGTAGCCGGAGAGGCAGGAGTTCCGTTCTTTACTATTTCCGGATCTGATTTTGTGGAAATGTTTGTCGGAGTCGGAGCTTCCAGAGTCCGTGACTTATTCGAAGAGGCTAAGAAAAATGCACCGTGCATCATTTTTATCGATGAGATTGATGCAGTCGCAAGACGAAGAGGAACCGGTATGGGCGGTGGTCATGATGAGCGTGAGCAGACATTGAACCAGTTACTTGTTGAGATGGACGGATTCGGTGTCAATGAAGGGATTATTGTCATGGCAGCAACGAACCGTGTCGACATTCTGGATCCTGCAATCCTTCGTCCGGGACGTTTTGACCGTAAAGTCGTAGTCGGAAGACCGGATGTACAGGGAAGAGAAGAAATTTTAAAAGTTCACGCAAAGGGGAAACCACTCAGTGAGGAGATCAATCTGAAACAGATCGCGCAGACAACTGCAGGATTTGCAGGAGCAGATCTTGAGAACTTATTAAATGAAGCGGCAATTCTGGCAGCAAAAGCAGGACGCCTCTCCTTAAAGCAAGAAGACATCCAGAAAGCATTTATCAAAGTCGGAATCGGAGCAGAGAAGAAGAGCCGTGTTATTTCTGAAAAAGAAAGAAGAATCACAGCTTTCCACGAGGCAGGTCATGCAATTTTGTTCCATGTCCTTCCAGACGTGGGACCGGTGTACAGTGTATCTATCATTCCGACCGGAAGTGCCGGCGGATATACGATGCCGCTTCCGGAGCAGGACGAAATGTTCAATACAAAAGGCAAAATGCTGCAGGATATCACAGTGGCACTTGGCGGTCGTGTTGCGGAAGAAATCATTTTTGATGATATTACGACAGGAGCTTCTCAGGATATTAAACAGGCGACTGGTATTGCGAAATCCATGGTAACGAAGTTCGGTATGTCTGAGAAAGTCGGACTGATCAATTACGACGATGACAGCGATGAAGTTTTCATCGGAAGAGATCTTGCCCATGCTTCCAGGGGTTACGGTGAGAATGTTGCCGGTGTGATCGATCAGGAAGTAAAACGGATCATAGATGAGTGCTATGCAAAAGCGAAGAGCATTATTCATGAGTACGATCATGTACTTCATGCATGTGCAGAACTGCTTTTGGAAAAAGAAAAGATTTCCAGAGAAGAGTTTGAAGCGTTGTTTGGAGATGAAGCATAGATGAATAAGAAAGCATTATTTTGCGACGGTACTTCGCAGTATGTGAATCCGTCCGAACCGGAGCGCAACGAAGAAGTTGCGTTCCGGTTCCGTACCGCTAAGGACGATGCAGAACATGTCTGCCTTGTTCACGAGAAAATCCGGTATGAGATGGAGAAGGCACAGACGGGCGAAGTATTTGACTATTATGAGATAAAAAGACAGCTGGGCGAGGAGCCGTTCCGGTATTATTTTGAGATCCGAAGCGGCAGAGAAGTATGCTATTATAACCGGTGCGGAGTGTCAGAGCGAGTGGTGTCAGACTATGATTATGTAGTCTGTCCGGGCTTTCGTACACCGAAGTGGGCGAAAGGTGCAGTCATGTATCAGATATTTACAGATCGTTTCTGCAACGGTGACCCTGACAATGATGTGGAAGACCGGGAATATTACTATATCGGAGACTACAGTAGAAAAGTTACAGACTGGAACCGCTATCCGGCAACCATGGATGTGCGGGAATTCTATGGTGGAGATTTAAAAGGAGTCTGGGATAAACTGGACTATTTACAGGATCTTGGAGTAGAAGTGTTATACTTTAATCCAATTTTTGTATCTCCTTCCAATCACAAATATGACATTCAGGATTATGATTACATTGATCCTCATTATGGAGTGATTGTTGAAGACGGCGGAAATATACTGGCAGAGGGCGATCATGAAAATGCCAATGCCACGAAATATCAAAAACGAGTGACGGACAAAAAGAATCTGGAAGCCAGCAATGAATTTTTTGTTCAGTTTGTGGAAGAGGTGCATCGGCGCGGCATGAAGGTGATTCTGGATGGAGTGTTCAATCACTGTGGATCCTTCAATAAATGGCTGGACAGAGAGCGCATTTACGAGAAACAGGAAGGGTATGCGCCGGGAGCATATGTCAACGCAGACAGCCCGTATCGCAGCTATTTCCGGTTCTTTCAGGAAGAGCGGGAACGCTGGCCATACAATGGTTCATATGACGGATGGTGGGGACATGATACACTGCCGAAGCTGAACTACGAAGATTCACCGAAACTGGAAGCTTATATTTTTGAGATTGCGAAGAAATGGGTGTCACCGCCGTACAATGCGGATGGCTGGCGTTTGGATGTGGCAGCGGATCTTGGAAGAAGTAACGAGTACAATCACGAATTCTGGAAAAAGTTCCGTAAAGTTGTAAAAGAAGCAAATCCGGAAGCACTGATCCTGGCGGAGCATTACGGAGATCCAAGCGAGTGGCTGGAAGGTGATGAGTGGGATACCATCATGAACTACGACGCATTTATGGAGCCGGTCACCTGGTTTTTGACTGGGATGGAGAAGCACAGTGACGAGGCAAGAGAAGACTTAAGAGGCAACGCCGACGCATTTGTAAATGCGATACGTCATCACATGAGCAATATGATGACGCCGTCCCTGCAGGTTTCCATGAATGAATTGTCGAATCATGACCATTCCAGATTCCTGACGAGAACGAATCACAGAGTCGGCCGTGTGCAGGAACTGGGGGCAGAAGCAGCCAATGAAAATGTCAATGTGGCAGTTATGCGTGAGGCGGTCGTTATGCAGATGACGTGGCCGGGCGCACCAACTGTTTATTATGGCGACGAGGCCGGCGTGTGCGGATTTACGGATCCAGACAACCGACGTACGTATCCGTGGGGGCATGAAGATCAGGAGCTGATCGCATTTCACAGAGAAATGATCCGGATTCACAAGCGATACCCGGTGTTCAGGGAAGGTTCTGTTCAGATGCTTGAGTGGCGGGAAAATGTATTGGCTTATGCAAGAACAGATCAGAACCAGCGGATTGTTGTAATCATTAATAACAGTGATGCTCTGGAGGAAGTAACGGTTCCTGTATGGCAGGCAGAAATCCCGATGCGTGGACGTATGAGAAGGCTGATGTATTCTTATCATGAGGGCTACACAACTGAGTACGAAGAGTATATAGTAGAAGATGGAGAGATAGTTGTAAACATGGGTGCGTACTCCGCACTTGTTTTGAAGGAGATGGACGTTAATTATGGATAGGTTAGACGTAAAACTTTGGGCGCTTGCAGAAAAAGGACAGATTGTTCCGGACCGGTCACTTCTTAAGACACCGGAGCAGATTGCCGAAATCAGAAAGAGCGCTGACCTCAACACAGCGGTACTGGATCATGTGGCTGCACATATCAAAGCTGGTATGAGCACAGCGCAGATCGATAAGCTTGTATATGATTTCACGACAGAACACGGAGGAATTCCGGCACCGCTTGGATATGAAGGATTTCCAAAGAGTGTGTGCACGTCGATCAATAATGTTGTATGTCACGGAATTCCAAGTGAGAATGAAATCCTTGTAGAAGGGGATATTATCAATGTAGACGTATCAACCATTTTAAATGGATATTATTCAGATGCTTCTCGTATGTTCAAGATTGGAAATGTGTCCGAAAGAGCAGAACGGATCGTGCGTGTAACACAGGAGTGTGTAGAGCGTGGCCTAAAGGCAGCAAAGCCATGGGGGCATCTGGGAGATATTGCATATGCGATTAACACGCATGCAAAGAAAAATGGATATTCTGTTGTAGAGGAAATTGGAGGACATGGAATTGGTCTTGAATTCCACGAAGAGCCATTTGTAAGTTATGTAACACCAAAAGGCAGTGAAATGGTGCTTGTTCCTGGTATGATGTTCACAATCGAGCCGATGATCAACGAGGGAACACCGGAGTTCTATGTAGATGAGGATAACGGCTGGACCGTATATACAGATGATGACGGATTGTCAGCCCAGGTAGAGTACATGGTACTTGTAAAAGAAAAGAGTGTAGAAGTACTGACGAAATAATAGATAGCAAAGCTGTTTGATACTGGTTACAGCAACTGCTGCTGTGAGCAGATATGATTCCATAGACAGGAATTATTAGATGACTTTAAGATAATGACACGAGATGCAGGAGGAAAAACAGATGCTTAGAATTGGAATGTTGACAAGTGGTGGAGACTGTCAGGCACTGAATGCAGCAATGCGCGGCGTGGTGAAAGGACTGTTTCAGGCACGTAAAGACGTGGAGATTTATGGATTTGAAGAGGGATATAAAGGTTTGATCTACTCGAACTTCAGAATGCTTAAAGCTGAAGATTTCTCAGGAATTTTAACAGTCGGAGGAACAATCCTTGGAACTTCAAGACAGCCGTTCAAACTAATGCGTGTACCGGATGAAAATGGGCTGGACAAAGTAGAAGCTATGAAGCACACTTATCACAAGTTAAGTCTGGATTGTCTTGTGATCCTTGGTGGAAATGGAACTCATAAGACAGCAAACCTTCTGCGTGAGGAAGGCTTAAATGTTGTGACGCTTCCGAAGACGATCGATAACGATCTGTGGGGAACAGATATGACATTTGGATTCCACAGTGCGGTTGAAGTCGCAACAGATACGATCGATCGTATCCATACAACAGCAACTTCCCACAACCGTGTATTTATTATTGAGATCATGGGACATAAAGTTGGCTGGGTAACGCTGCACGCAGGAATTGCAGGCGGTGCCGACATTATTCTGCTTCCGGAGATTCCTTATGACATGGATGTGATTGCAGAGGCAATAGACAAACGTGCCAAATCAGGTAAAAAGTTTACCATTATCGCAGTGGCAGAAGGAGCTATTTCCAAGGAAGACGCGAAGCTTTCCAAGAAAGAATTAAAGGACAAACAGGCAAAGAAGAAATATCCTTCTGTAGCTTATGAGATGGCAGAAAAAGTTCAGAAGAGAACTCAGCAGGAAGTGCGTATCGCAATTCCCGGACACACACAAAGAGGTGGCTCCCCGTGTCCATTTGACCGTGTATTGTCAACAAGACTCGGCGCAGAAGCTGCCCGCGCGATCTTAGATGAAAATTATGGTTGTATGATGTCCGTAAAGAATGATAAGATTGTTCGTGTCCCGCTTAGTGAAGTAGCAGGAAAGTTAAAATATGTTGATCCGAAGTCTGAGATCATCAGACAGGCAAAGATCACCGGAATTAGTTTTGGAGATGAATAATAACCATGTCATATATGGCTTTATACCGGAAATTCCGGCCAAATGAATTTGAAGATGTAAAGGGACAGGATGCAATTGTGCGGACGCTTAAGAATCAGATCGAAGCAGATCGTATCGGACACGCATACCTGTTCTGTGGAACAAGGGGAACCGGAAAAACAACGGTTGCCAAGATATTTGCAAAAGCAGTTAACTGTGAACACCCGGTAGACGGAAGCCCGTGTGGAGAGTGTGCAGTTTGTAAGGCGATTGCCGCAGGCAATTCCATGAATGTGATTGAAATCGATGCGGCTTCCAATAATGGTGTCGATAACATTCGTGAAATCCGGGAAGAGGTCGCCTATCGTCCAACAGAAGGACGTTATAAAGTGTATATCATTGATGAGGTGCATATGCTGTCTATCGGGGCCTTTAATGCACTTTTGAAGACGCTGGAAGAGCCGCCAGAGTATGTCATATTTATACTGGCGACTACAGAGGCGCATAAGATTCCAGTCACGATTTTAAGCCGGTGTCAGAGATATGATTTTAAACGCATTTCCATCGAGACTATTTCAGCAAGATTGCAGGAATTGATTAATAAAGAAGGATGGGATGTAGAAGAAAAGGCAGTCCGATATATTGCACGTATGGGAGACGGTTCCATGCGTGATGCATTAAGTCTCTTGGATCAGTGTGCTGCATTTTACATCGGACAGAAGCTGACATACGACCATGTGCTGGAAGTACTGGGGGCGGTGGACACGGAAGTATTCAGCCGACTGCTTCGTAAGATTTTGGACAGAGATGTACACAGTGTCGTTGAGATTGTAGATGAGTTGGTCATGCAGGGAAGAGAACTGTCGCAGCTCTCAGCAGATTTTACGTGGTATCTCAGAAACCTTCTGCTTGTCAGAAGCTCTGATGATATGGAAGATGTGTTAGATGTATCCAGTGAGAATCTGGCACGGCTGAAAGAAGAGGCTCAGATGATCGAGGATGATGCATTGATCCGGTATATCCGCGTATTTTCAGATCTGACCAGTCAGTTAAAATATTCAACCCAGAAGAGGGTCATGCTGGAGGTAGCACTGATTAAATTGTGTCGTCCGGCAATGGAGACAAATCCAGATACATTGCTTGACCGCCTGCGGGCAATAGAGGAAAAGCTGGAAAACGGTGATTTTATGGAAAATGCGGCGAGAGAACGTATTGTCTATGTAAATGGAGCGGAAGGAGCAGAACAGGAACCGAAGAAAAAACCGGAACTTCCGGAAGCTCTGAATGAAGATGTAAAACAAGTGGCAAAAGATTTCCGTAAACTCACATCGGATGCATCGCCAATGCTGCGGAATTATCTGAAGCAGGCAAGACTAAGTGCAGGAGAAGGAAACAGACTTCTGATTGTATTGCCGGATGCAGTAGGAGCCGGGGTAGTAGGAACAGAAGAACATAAAGAAGAAATCAGAAATCTGATCGAGAGTAAAATCGGAAAAAAACTGGACATCGATGTCCGTCAGGTAGAAGAAGGACGGAGATTTGAGGACAGTTTTGTAGATATAGAAAAACTAATCAATATGGATATTGTAGTGGAGGATGATTAATTATGGCAAAAAGAGGTGGATTTCCAGGAGGCGGAATGCCGGGGAACATGGCAAACTTAATGAAGCAGGCTCAAAAGATGCAGCGTCAGATGGAAGAGCAGGCAAAAGAAATGGAGACAAAAGAATTTACAGCAACTGCCGGCGGCGGAGCTGTAGAAGTCACAGTATCAGGATCCAAAAAACTTGTAAAAGTAAAACTGGATGAAGAAGTTGTAGATCCAGATGATGTAGAAATGTTAGAAGATCTCCTTGTGGCAGCAGTGAACGAGGCACTTGACAAAGTAGATGAAGCATCTGCAGCAAGTATGTCCAAATTCACAGGAGGCATGAATGGATTACTATAGTAACCAGATCAGCAAATTGATTGACGAGCTGTCCAGATTGCCGGGCATTGGTGCAAAGTCAGCATCCAGACTGGCATTTCATCTGATACATATGCCGAAAGAAGAAGTGAAACGTCTGGCAGACACTATGGTCGAGGCAAGAGAAAATGTACGTTACTGCAAAGAATGCTGCACCCTGACGGATCAGGAACTCTGCCCAATCTGTAGTAATTTAAATCGCGATCATAAGACAATTATGGTTGTAGAGAATACAAGAGACCTGGCAGCTTACGAAAAGACAGGAAAATACAACGGCGTCTACCATGTACTTCACGGCGCAATCTCCCCGATGCTTGGCATCGGTCCGGGAGACATCAAGCTGAAAGAACTGATCCGGCGCCTAGAAGGCGATGTAGAAGAAGTCATCATTGCGACAAATTCAAGCCTGGAAGGCGAGACGACCGCGATGTATATCAGCAAGCTGATAAAACCCACCGGAGTCAAAGTCAGCCGCATTGCCAGCGGCGTGCCGGTAGGCGGAGATCTGGAGTATATTGATGAAGTAACATTATTGCGTGCATTAGAAGGACGCACACAATTGTGAAAAGTGCTAAAAAAGAAAATTGGGGACGGGGTTTTTCTAAAAAAACCCCGTCCCCAATTTTTTCAACTACCGCGTATTTTCGCCTTTTTTCTCCTCTCACACCTGTCCCAAATTGATTTGTGCAGTTTTACTGCTTGACAAAATATATCTTGATATATGCAGGCAACTGGTCTATAATTTGCTTAGGTGGGCAGTAAGAATGAACAATGAGTTCATAGATTAAAGGAGGAACAGAAAAAATGAAATTTTTCATCGACACAGCTAAGGTAGAAGACATCAAAAAGGCAAACGACATGGGAGTTATCTGCGGAGTAACAACAAATCCATCCCTGATTGCAAAAGAGGGAAGAGTATTTGAAGAAGTTATCGCAGAGATTGCATCTATCGTTGATGGACCAATCAGCGGTGAGGTTAAAGCTACAACTGTTGATGCTGAGGGAATGATCGAGGAAGGAAGAGCAATCGCAAAGATTCATCCGAACATGGTAGTTAAGATTCCGATGACAGTAGAGGGACTTAAGGCAGTTAAAGTTCTTACAGCTGAGGGAATCAAGACGAATGTTACACTTGTATTCTCTGCTAATCAGGCACTTCTTGCTGCAAGAGCAGGTGCTACATATGTATCACCATTCTTAGGACGTCTGGATGATATCTCTACAAGAGGAACAGATCTTATTGCAGAGATCGCAGAGATGTTCGCGGTTGCAGGTATTGAGACAGAAATCATCGCAGCAAGTGTACGTAACCCAATGCACGTTACAGAGTGTGCGCTTGCCGGAGCAGATATTGCTACAGTACCTTACAAGGTAATCGAGCAGATGACACATCATCCATTAACAGATCAGGGAATCGCAAAATTCCAGGCTGATTACAAAGCTGTATTTGGCGAGTAAGATTAGTGGAGCTTATATAGAACTATGAATATGAGGGGCATGTCTTTGGTGAGACATGCCTTTTTGCAATTCAAAGTGGGGAGTTATCAGTTATGGCAAAAAATAAATACGCCGCTAAACGAGAATTTTACAAGTCAATACAGGACCTGGCGGAGCATCCGGTCGTGCTGGAAATGAAAAAATATCCGCAGCATGGGAAAACAAACTGCTATAAACATTGTCTCAGGGTGGCTTATTGCAATTACTGTCTCTGTAAAATGTTTCATCTGGATGCGAGATCTGCGGCGCGGGCAGGTATGATCCATGATTTGTTCCTTTATGACTGGCACACGCATGCTGCCCAGACGGGGGAGCGGTTTCATGGTCTGAAGCATCCGGAAAAAGCATACCGAAATGCGAAGAAATATTTCCCATTAAATCAGATTGAAGTAGATATTATCCGGACACACATGTGGCCGGTGACATTTCGGACATTTCCGAGAACGAGAGAAGGCTGGGTTACGACCCTTACTGACAAGTATTGCAGTCTTCTGGAGACAGGACGTCGAAAGTAGGGGCGTGATGCCGTAAAGTTTCCAGGACAGGTCTCACCGATTGATAAATTATGCATATTTTCTGTGTTATCATTAACACCGCCATAGAGGCAAATATGTTTAATGAGGTGAGAGTATATGGAACGGCAGCTTCCGAAAAATGTAAGACAGATTGGAAATGTCTGTGATGAGCCAAAGATTTATGTGGAGGATTATGTAGACACATTTCTTGGGCAATTGCAGGAAAAAGCAATGGAGAAACCTGTAGCAGCGGCATTGACCGGGGAGATCACAAAATGTGAGGACAAGGTGGTTGTGTATATATCAGGAGCGATCCGGGCAGAAGATGTAGAAGTTGAAGGAACAAATTTAAAGATTTCCGAAGAAATTTGGGAAAAAATAGAGAAGGAACAAAAAGAGTATTTCAAAGATCAGAAATTAATTGGCTGGTGTCTTTTGGAGACAGGACATCCAATGAGCATGAATCGGGGAGCGCAGGAGCTGCACCGGAAAATGTATGATCAGGAAAATACGATTTTTATATGGAAAGATGCTTCGTCAAGTGACGAGATGTATTTTGCTTATAAATATAATGAGCTGATGCAGATCGGCGGTCATTACATTTATTATGAAAAAAATCCACAAATGCAGAATTACATGATTAACACACGCAGGCAGAATGGCGTGACACCCAGTGAAATGGTTGAGGATCGAGCTACAAAGGATTTTCGTAGTGCGGTGAGGCAGAGAATGGAGATTAAGGAGCAGAGTCAGAGTTCAAAATTATTATATGCGACCAGTGCGCTTCTTGTGGTGGTGGTACTGGCAATAGGTGTCTCAATGATGAATAATTTTGAACGCATGGAATCTGTACAGCAGTCACTTGAGCAGCTCGCAAGTGCGAAAGGAACAGAGGCAAAGGTGGATGATAATGCTCAGGTGAACGACCAGCGTGTGAATGGAGAAAATGAAAACCAAATTAATGCGCAGTCTGAAGGGCAAAATCAAGAGGAAACAAAGGGAAATCAGAATAGTGAGACGGTTGCAGCCAGCGGTTCCGTAAAAGCTTCCAGTGATACAAAAAAATCAAACGACGCAAAATCAGAAGGAACGGTTCCGGAAGTGTCGACCGTACAGGAACAACTCAGTCAGTCGGACTATTATACGGTGAAAAAAGGAGATACATTGGCAAGCATCAGTAAGAAGACATATGGGGATACCGGCCATGTAGAGGCAATTTGTAAAATGAACGGACTGTCAGACGGGAACCTGATTTTCATCGGACAAAAGCTATTGTTACCATAGCTCGGAGTGTGGTACAATAGGGAGAAATAATAAATATGAAGGGAATCTGAATATTGAATCGAAAGAATAAAGATCTGCGGGTGGTGCGGGACTCGGAAGATGTGGACAAACTGGTCAGGCGGATCATGGACAATACAGAAGATGAAGAAACACAGATGGCGCAACTGGAGGAACAGGTGAAGGCGCATAAAAAGAAAATCAGAATAAGAATTCTGATAGTAGTCATATTGATTATGGCAGCTTCTGTAGGAATCTATTTATTTATACATTTACAGACGTATACGAATGTGCGGGTGGCGAACACTTATCCGGAGGCAGGAAGTACGGACAGCAATTACAAGGAATTTTCAGAAGGTGTGCTTCGTTACAGTAGAGATGGAATGGCATATTTGAGTCAGCAGGGGGAAGAGAAATGGAACCAGGCTTATCAGATTAAGACTCCGACTGTTGTAGCAGGAGATGATTGTGCAATTATTTTTGACAAAGGCGGTAATGACGTTGTCATTTTTCAAAAAGACGGTGTAAAGGGCGAGATCCATACAACGCTTCCGATAGAAAAAGCGACAGTATCCAGTCAGGGAATTGTGTGTGCGGTGTTGAAAGACAGTTCATCACCCAAAATCGTCTGTTATGATACTGCAGGAAATATCCTAGTGGAGCATAAGACATCGCTGACCGGAACAGGATACCCGATGGATGTTGCTATTTCATCAGATGCAGAAGTGATGCAGGTCACATATTTGTATACGCAGGACGGCAGTGTGACATCAAGGGTAGTTTACTATAATTTTGGCAGTGCAGGGGAACAGGAGACGGATCATCAGGTTACACAGGAAGAATATAAAGGAACACTGATGGCAGAAGGATTTTTTATGAACCAGAAGATTTCAGCAGTAGTCGGAGATAATATGCTGACAATATATCAAGGCGAAAGTGTTCCGAAAGAGACTAGTCAGATTAAGATAGACAAAGAGATAAAAAGCGTATTTCATGATAACAAATATATTGGTCTCATCTTGAAAAATGAAGGAAAAGGCGGTTATGAACTCCGGCTTTACAATACGTCGGGAAAGCAGACATTGTCAAAAGATTTTACCGGGGATTATGGAAATGTAAAATTAAGCGGCGGCCAGGTGATTATGTATGATGGAAATAACTGCAGTATTTTCCTGAAAAGCGGAATACAGAAATTTGAAGGAGAGATAGAAACGAATATTCGTGAAATTTTTCCAACTATGGGAGTTAATAAATACATTGTGATAAATGCAAACGGCATGGAGAATGTCCGTCTTGTAAAATAAGGAGAAGGTATGGAGTGGAATTGGTTAACGATAGCAGTAGCAGGAGTATTTCTACTGGGATTTTTGATTGGAATCTACCGGGGAGCGATTCGTATCGCTGTGTCACTTGCAACTACGATTTTAACAATTGTCATTGTAGTTGCAGCATCACCTTATGTTTCATCGGCAATAGAAAAGCATACGCCGATTGATGACATGATTAAAAGTCAGGTGACGAACACGATGGCAAAAGCGGCAGCTTCCCAGTTGACCGGAGGCAGTGATGACAGTGGTTCAACGGGAATTTCAGCAGAAAGTGTACGAAAAGCATTGAAGGCAGCAGGGATTAGTGAAGAAGAATTGCAATCTTACGGTGTGTCGGTAAATGATATTGTAAATGGAAAGATTACAGGAGAACAACTGGCACAGTATGGAATTTCCAGCAGTATTTTAGACGGTGTAAATAATGACGAAGTCAGCGAAGAAGTCAAAAATGCAATTGAGGGGGCGGATATTCCAAGAGATCTTCAGGTAGCAGCTATAGAAAAAGCAGATCTTCCAGCAGTATTTAAGACACAGTTGTCTACCAATAATAACAGTGAAATTTATTCACAACTGGGAGTACAGACATTTGCACAGTATGTAGGAGAATTCCTGTCAAAACTAATTATTCATATTATTGCATTCCTGGGAACATTTTTGATTGTGACCATTATATTGCGTGCAATTGTATTTGCACTTGATATTGTGGCAGAATTATCTGTGCTGGGATTCATTAACCGGCTTGCAGGCGGAGTTGTTGGACTTGGCTGTGCACTTATCATTGTATGGGTGGCATTTATTATTATCACAATGCTCTATATGACAAGCATTGGAAAAGAAGCCTATGAGCTGATTCAGAACAATGATATAATAAAAATGATATATGATTATAATCCGATTATGCAATTAGCGGTGAAATTTTAAAGCTTTGACACGTAGTATTTTAGTGAAATGCTACGTGTCAAACTGCGTTTAATGGAAACTCTTCTCGCAAAATAAGATACTTTAATTGCAATTTTGGGTATTAATTTGGGGGAAATGTAATTCAAACTGCAAATATGAACAAGTAAAGCGAAATGTGGTAACTAAAATTGTGTAAATTGTGTAAATAAAATAAATAATAAAAACAATATTGAC
>UMEI01031479.1_pt1 | contig 17400 bp, 6 predicted proteins | sample 1964711 | NCBI WGS metagenome assembly UMEI01 (sample SAMEA4836016, study PRJEB28245) | human gut metagenome | biome: gut microbiome; material: fecal sample | place: Denmark | collected 2008 | reverse complement strand
AAGAATATTAAGCTTGGACTTGACCTGGAAGGCGGAGTCAGCATTACCTATCAGGTGAAAGGGGAGACTCCTTCTGCAGAAGATATGAGTGATACGATCTATAAGCTGCAGAAGCGTGTGGAACAGTACAGCACAGAGGCAACGGTTTACCAGGAGGGAGATGACCGCATCAGCATAGAGATTCCAGGTGTGACAGATGCCAACGAGATTTTAAGCGAGCTTGGTCAGCCGGGATCCCTGTATTTTATCAAAGAGAAGGACAGTGACGGAAATCCGAATTATGGACTGGATACCTCAGGACACTATGTGCTTGCAAAAAGTATGGATGAGTTAAAGGAAGAAGGATCTGTCGTTTTGACCGGAACAGATATCAAGAGTGCAAAGTCCGGTTCTTATCAGGATTCCACAACAGGAGCAAATGAAAATGTTGTTCAGCTTTCTATGACAAAGGAAGGTACTGAAAAGTTTGCAGAGGCAACGAAAGCGGCAAAGGAAGCAAAAGAGACGATTGCGATCTATTATGACGGAGAACTGATCAGTGTTCCATCGGTGAATGCAGAGATCACAGATGGTCAGGCGATAATCGAAGGAAATATGTCATATGAAGAGGCTGAGCAGCTGGCATCCACGATCCGTATTGGTGGATTGAGTGTAGAATTGGAAGAGATTCGTTCTAATGTAGTTGGAGCACAGCTTGGTGAAGAAGCAATCAGTACCAGTCTGATGGCAGGTGCGGTCGGGCTTGCGATTGTATTTGTATTTATGTGCGTGGTATATCTGCTGCCGGGACTGGCATCCAGTCTTGCACTGGTAATCTACACAGGATTGATCCTGGTGCTGCTCAATGCATTTGATATCACACTGACGCTGCCGGGTATCGCGGGTATCATTCTTGGTATCGGTATGGCGGTCGATGCGAATGTCATTATCTTTGCGCGTGTAAAAGAGGAGCTGACAGCCGGAAAATCTGTAAAATCTGCATTAAATGCCGGATTCCACAAAGCAATGTCTGCGATTTTAGATGGAAACATTACAACATTGATCGCGGCAGCAGTGCTCTGGCTGAAAGGAAGCGGTACTGTCAAAGGATTTGCACAGACACTGGCGCTTGGTATCGTAGTTTCCATGTTTACAGCTCTGGTGATCACCCGGATGATCGTGTATGCGTTCTATGCAGTTGGAATTCGTAATACAAAGCTTTACGGACGGATTAAAGAAGAGCGTGAGCCGATTGATTTCCTTGGAAAACGTAAGATTTTCTTTGCGGTATCGGTCGCAGTGATCCTGATTGGATTTGTGTTTATGGGAGTGAATGCAGGAACAGGAAAAGGAGCCCTTAATTACAGTCTGGAATTTAAGGGTGGTACATCTACAAATGTAACATTTGACAAAGCATATACGTTGAAAGAGATTGATGAAACAATGATTCCGGATCTGGAGAAGGTGACAGATGATCCAAACATCCAGGTACAGACCGTTGCAAACAGTAATCAGGTCATTTTCAAGACACAGACGCTGGATCTGGAAAAACGAGAAGCATTTGCGAAATATATGGCAGATGAATTCGGAGTAGAAGAAAAAGATATTACGACTGAAAACATCAGTTCTACTGTAAGCTCCGAGATGCGTGTGGATGCAATCATTGCGGTTGCCATTGCCACAGTCTTTATGCTGCTTTATATCTGGCTGCGGTTTAAAGATATCCGGTTTGCGACAAGTGCAGTAGTTGCACTGATTCATGATGTACTGGTGGTGCTTGCTTTCTATGTGATCGCAAGAATTTCAGTAGGAAATACATTTATTGCATGTATGCTGACAATTGTCGGATATTCTATCAATGCAACAATCGTTATCTTTGACCGAATCCGCGAGGAGATGAAGACAAAGAAACGTGGAGAAGAGTTGGAGGTCCTGGTAAACAGATGTATCACAAGAACTCTGACAAGAAGTATTTATACATCTCTGACAACATTTGTTATGGTGGCGGTACTGTTTATTATGGGGGTAAGCTCCATTAAAGAATTTGCACTTCCTCTGATGGTAGGTATTATCTGCGGAGCGTATTCTTCCGTATGTATCACAGGTGCTCTGTGGTATGTGATGAAGACGAAGATCGGGAAAAAAGCAGAACCTGCAAAAGTCGGAACATCAAAAAAGAAAAAATAACGAAAAGTAAGTGAGAGAACCCTTGGTTTATGTGGAAAACAGACACATAATCCAAGGGTTCTTTTATTCATCATGGTGAAAATAGTTAAAAATTTACCCAGAACTGGAAAATTTTAACCAAAAATTGGAAAATAATAAATTGATGAAAATTTAAGTGAGGGAGTATAATCCCATATATAAATATGGTATGTCAGAAAGGAGAAAAAAGGTGAAAAAGAAAGCTTTGTACAAAAAGTGGATGTCAATGCTGCTTGCCGGTGTAGTGACAACAACAGGTTTCATGGGGGGAACGGTAACACTTCGGGCAGCAGAAACAACAAATTGGGTTGGAGATGAAAATTTGAATGGAACAGCGGAAGCTCCAACACCGGATACAGTGGTGCCGGATGCCAATCAATTTCGCTATCAGAAAGAGGAATTGGCGGCATTTTGTCATTTTGGACCGAATACATTCAATGAGATTGAATGGGGAGAACATTATGGCAATAAAGCTCCAAGTGAGATTTTTAAATTAGAAAAAGATTTTGATGCGGAAACCATGGTGAAAACATTAAAGGATGCAGGGTTTAAGAAACTGATCGTGACTGCAAAACATCATGATGGATTCTGTATCTGGGATAGTGCACATACAATATATGATGTAAAAGAAGCTGGGTACAAGGATGCGAATGGACAGTCTGATATTCTAGCAGAGATATCAAAGGCATGCACGGATCAGGATATGGACATGGGGTTGTATCTGTCCCCATGGGATATTCATGATGAAAGTTACGGATATAAAGATAAGAATGGAAGAGCGCTGGTAGAAGAAGTAACTGAAAATGGGAAAAAAGTGAATCGTCCGATTGAAGGACACGACTGGAAGTGGGTTTACGAGAATGATGAAAAAGATTATAACAAATATTATAAAGATCAGTTAGAGGAAATTTTAAGCAATCCGAAGTATGGAAATAAAGGAAAATTTGTGGAAGTCTGGATGGACGGTGCCAAGGGAAGCGGTGCAGGATATCAGGAATATAATTTTAAAGATTGGTTTGCTACCATTCAAAGATACGAAGGGAAAGGTGTTGATGGTCGAGATGCTGACTGTATGCTGTTTGGAGCGGAAGCATACACCACCGTTCGTTGGATTGGAAATGAGCATGGGCTTGCGGCAAAGGATACTTGGTCGAAATCAACAGTGGATGATAAAGCAAATACAATCAACAGTAATAATGTTGGAGGTTATACGGTAGGATTTGAAGATGGAAATAAGTGGACCGTTCCGGAAGCAGATGCACGTATTACATCTGGTTGGTTCTGGGGAACCCAGAAGAATACGCCAAAGAGTATGGAAGAATTGAGTAATATGTACTTTAACTCCGTTGGGCACAATGCAACGTTGCTTTTGAATGTTCCACCAAACAATCAGGGAAAAGTGGATGAGGCTATTCTGAAGAGAGTGGAAGAGTTTGGAAAGAATATCAAAGAAACTTTCAAAACAAATATGGCAAAGGCGCAAGGGGCCTCCGTCAAAGTTTCTTCGGTGAGAGGAAATGCAAAGACATTCAAACCTGGAAATATGGTGGATGAAGATGATAATACATACTGGACAACAGATGAAAAATCCCATAAGGGCGAGATTCTGATTGATTTAGGAAAGAAAACAAACTTTGATGTTGTTTCTATTGAGGAAGCCATTCAAAATGGGCAGAGAATCAATAAATATAAAGTAGAGTACCGGGAAGGAACAGAAGGAAACTGGACGCTGTTGGAAGAAGGCAAGACCATTGGTGCGAAACGTCTTTGCAGAACCAGTGAAGTGTCTGCACAGCAGATTAAGATTACAGTAGAAACGCCAGAAGGCAAAGTTCCGATGATCAGTGAAGTAGGTGTGTACAAAGCAGCTGAGGATATGGAAAAACCGAATCCTGTTCCAAAAGGAATGGATGTTATTGATATCTCGGATAAAGATATTTCTGACAAAAAGGGATTTACCTTTAAATCAGGATGGACGGATGAAAGCGGTCCTCAGTATATTAATGGAACTAATACATGGGCAAACAAAGATGCAGAGTTCGAGTTGAAATTTACTGGGACAAAAGGCTATTTGTTTGGAACAGTTGATCCAGGGCATGGAAGAGCAGAAGTTACTGTAGATAACGGAACCCCGGTTGTGATCAATACAAATGCACAAAAACGTGCTACGGGACAAATTTTATTTGAAACAGATGACTTAGCAGATGGCGAGCATACAATTAAAGTAAAAGTATTAGATAAAGCTCTGGGAGTTGAGGCGGCAGCAGCAATCAACAACGGTGGCAAAGGTATGATTGAGCTGGAAGAAGGTTCCTATACCATGAATGAAAATGAAACACGGGAATTGAAAGTAAAACGTGTAGGTGGAACGACAGGAACAATTATAGCTAAATTACAGCCAAATCCAGGAAGTGCCATTCAGGATGATTTCAATACAGAATTAAATCCAACGATTACCTTAGGAGAAGGAGTAAAAGAAACAACTGCTCAAGTACAGACAAAGAGAAACACAAATAAAACAGGAGACAGGGACTTTACAGTAGAACTTGTAGAGCCAAGTGAAGGAACGATCCTTGGTTTCAATAAAAAAGCTAAAATTACCATCAAAGACATGGAAAGCAATGAAAACGCATTAGCTGATCTTGTCAAAGAATGTGAATCTTATAAGAAAGATTGGTTTACTGCTAGATGGGATGCGTTTGAAGTTGCATTGAAAAATGCAAAAGCTGTCTTAGAAAAACAGGGGGCAACACCGGAAGAAAGAAATGAGGCAGCAAGCGTATTACAGGCATCAAAAGATGGATTAGTAAAACGTGAGAAATATACAACAGAAGATCCATTTAACTTCCCATGGAGAGAAAATGCAAATGCAACACTGGAAGCGGAATTTGCAGAATTACATAATACAGGTGCAGCAGATGAAAAATGGAAATTATCTGTAGCAGATGGTGATTGGGCAAGCAATAAGAAGTTTGTAAACTGTCTGGAAAATGATGATACAATCACTATTCCTTATAATGTGGAAAAACCAGGAACATACAATGTAAAATTGACATTCAGAAGCGGTTCTACGTCAAATAAACTTTCCTGGACAGATGATGCAGGGGTATTTGAGAATGGTTCAGTAGTAGCAGGAAATGCAGATAGTAAGGAAACAAAAACAGTTGACTTCACACTGAAAGTAACGAAAGCCGGAAGTGGGGTTCTGACATTAAAAGGAGATGCAAAAGCTCCACAGCTCGATATGTTTGAAATCACACCTGGGGATGATATTCAGAGAGCAGAGTTTACTGTGAATGCTTCCGTAGAAGGAGACGGTGGTACAATTACACCAGATGGAGCTACAACAGTTACAGAAGGAAATGATGTTACATTCAAGATTACACCGGACCAGACACATAAAGTGGCAGATGTTCTGGTAAATGGTGAGTCTGTAGGCGCTGTCACATCCTATACATTAAAAGATGTGAAGAAAGATGCGACCATCGTTGCGAAATTTGCACCGGCATCCTATACAGAAGAAAATCGTTTCAACTTCCCGACAGAAGTCAATGGAACAGCAATCACAGCAGAGGCAGAGCATTTTGAATTGAAAAATACAGGTGCAGAGGATGAAAAGTGGAAACTGGAGGTAAAAGATGCAGACTGGGCAAGTAATGGCTATTTTGTAAATTCTATGAATAGTGGAGATACCATTACATTACCTTATCATGCAGAAAAACCAGGAAAATACAAAGCGACGGTACAGTTCCGCAGTGGTGATGCAAACAATGGACTTACATGGGCAGAAAAGGACAATAAGATCGCAGCACAGACAGAGGTTGTGAAAGTAGGGGCTAGCGATGGAGCCAAGGAAACACATATACAGGAGATTGAGTTTGTAGTCAATGAAGCCGGAAACGGAACACTGGTATTTACAGCACCGGAGAAGAATGCGCCACAGCTCGATAAATTTGACATCCAGTTTGTAGAAGAAAAAGTGCCGGTTGTTGTAGATAAAGACGCGCTGAAAGCTACAATCGAGACAGCGAAAGAAGCGCTGAAAGAGGCAGACAAGTATACAGAAGAATCTGTGAAAGCACTGGAAGCAGCAGTAGCAGAAGCAGAAAAAGTAGTGGCAGATGAAAACGCAACACAGGAAAGCGTAGATGCGGCTAAAACAGCAGTAGAAGAAGCTACAAAAGGTCTGACAGAAAAACCAGCGCCGGAAGTAAACAAAGATGCGCTGAAAACTGCAATTGAGACAGCAAAAGAAGCGCTGAAAGAGGCAGACAAGTATACAGAAGAGTCTGTGAAAGCGCTGGAAGCTGCGGTAGCAGAAGCAGAAAAAGTAGTGGCAGATGAAAACGCAACACAGGAAAGTGTAGATGCGGCTACAACAGCAGTGGAAGAAGCTACAAGAGGTCTGGCAGAAAAACCAGCGGTACCGGAAGTGAACAAAGATGCACTGAAAGCAGCGATTGAAAAGGCAGAAGATGTCTTGGAAAATCTGGAGGAGGATGCATATACACCAGAATCTGTAGAGGCGCTCAAAGGTGCGCTGGAAACAGCAAAAGGAGTATTTGATAATGCAGATGCAGTTCAGGCAGAAGTAGATCAGGCAGCAGAAGCAATCGAAACAGCAATTTCAGGTCTGACTGTAAAACCGGCGCCAGAAGCAGACAAAACTGCTTTGAAAGCAGCACTGGCAGAGGCAGCACAGAAACTGGAAAATGCAGAGAGCTTTACAGAAGAATCCGTAAACGCATTGAAAGAAGCAATGGATCTTGCACAGAGCGTACTGGATAATCCGGAGGCAAACCAGGCAGAAGCAGATACAGCAGCAACAGCTGTGCGGACAGCAATTGAAAATCTGCAGGAAAAACCACCGGTACAGAAAGAATTTACGATCACAGCAGTTGCACATGGCGGTGGAATCATTGATCCAAGTGGTGCAGTGAAAGTAGAAGAAGGAAAAGATCAGGTATTTACGATTCAGTCATATGAAGGATTTGAAGTAAAAGAAGTATTTGTAAACGGAGAATCCGTTGGAGCTGTTACAGAGTACAAATTTGAGGCAGTTCGCGCAGATGCAAGCATTGAAGTATTCTTCGCAGAAAAAGAAGCTGTACAGGCTGACAAGACAAAACTCAACGAGTCGATCGCAGCCGCAGAAGAACTTCTGAAACATGCAGAAGACTATGTTCCGGAAGATATTCAGAATCTGATGGAAGTACTGGATGCAGCGAAAGCGGTAGCAGCAGATCCGGCAGTGACACAGGAAACAGTGGATGCGGCACAGAATGCACTGGATGCAGCAATGAATATTGCGCCGATCCAGAAAGAGTTTGCAATTATGGCAGCAGCAGGAGAGGGCGGAAGCATCACTCCATGCGGTACTGTAAAGGTAGAACGCGGCATGAGCCAGACATTTGCGATCCAGCCAAAAGAAGGATATGTGATCAGTGATGTTCTTGTAAATGGACAGTCTGTTGGTGCAGTGGCAGAGTATACATTCTGTGATGTGAATGCAGATGCCAATATTACGGCGCTCTTCCAGAAAGCAGCTGTTTCTACAGATAAATCACAGCTTACAGCTGTCATAAAAGAAGCAGAGGAACGTCTGGAACAGGCAGATAAGTACACAGAAGAGACTGTAAAAGCACTTCAGAAAGAGGTGGAGGCAGCGCAGTTTATTCTTGCAGACAAAGAGGCGTCTCAGGCAGACATTGATGCAGCAGTACAGAAAGTAAGAACTGCCATCGATGCACTGGAGGAAAAAGCACAGACTGAGAAACCGGAAAATCCAGACAACAATAAACCGGACAACAAACCAGACAACAAGCCGGGAAATGGAAACAATGGCGGACAAAACAACAATGGAAACAATAATCAGTCTTCCACACAGAAACCGTCAGCAGGAACTCCAAACAAAGCAGTGAAGACGGGAGATGCAACTCCGATCGCCGGAGCAGTATCCGGACTTCTTGCAGGAGGAGCAGCGCTTCTGGCATTCCTGAAAAGACGCAGATAAATAACAAACAAAAAATTCTTCCTAAATAAAATAGCAGTGCTCCGTGCCGGAAGGTATGGGGCACTGTTTTGTGATTCAGGAAATTTGTTTGTTTTTTGGAAATTTTTGAATGAAATATTTGTTGGCAGAACAGTTCTTGTTATTGTTCACACTATTCCCCGCCTATCCATGCGCGATCGTCGTGCCTGCGCACTCCAGTTCTGGGCAGATTTACAGAAAATTTTTAGTATGCTACAATAAAAATTAACAGCTAGAAAAACAAGAAAGATACTTGGGAGGAACTGACATGGAAAAGTGGTTTGTGTCCATGAAGAAAGCGGATTTTACGCAGATTGCGGAAAAATATCATATTTCCCCGATCATCGCGCGCCTGATCCGAAATAGGGATATTTTAGGCGATCAGAATATTGACTATTATTTAAATGGAACGATTGCAGATCTGCACGATGGGATGCTGATGAAAAATATGGATACGGCAGTGGAGATTCTGGAGGAAAAAATCCGGGAAGGCGAAAAGATCCGTGTGATCGGAGATTATGATATCGACGGAGTCAATGCGACGTATATTTTGAAAACAGGATTAGAAAGTCTGGGAGCTTTGGTGGATACGGATATTCCGGATCGGATGAAGGATGGATACGGCCTCAATCAGATGCTCATTGACAGGGCATTGGAGGACGGTGTAGATACGATCATTACCTGTGACAATGGGATCGCAGCCGCTTCAGAGATTGCTTACGGGAAAGCGCAGGGGATGACGATCATTGTGACAGATCACCATGAAGTACCTTATCTGGAAGCAGGAGGAGAGAAAGAATATCTGATTCCCGGTGCAGATGCAGTGGTCAACCCGCATTTACCGGGAGATCCTTATCCGTTTAAAGGTCTGTGCGGTGCTGCAGTTGCGTATAAAGTGGTGGAAGCATTATATAATGTCATGGGACAGGATGCAGATGATGTAGATTTTCTGATGGAAAATGTGGCGATTGCGACCGTGGGGGATGTAATGGATCTGGTGGATGAGAACCGGATTTTTGTAAAACAGGGACTTGAAATGCTGAAACGCACTCAAAACGAAGGACTCAAAGCGCTGATGGAATGTACCCAGGTACCGACAGAGCGACTTTCGGCTTATCACATCGGATTTGTCATTGGACCGTGCATTAACGCCAGTGGACGGTTAGATACGGCAAAGCGGGCATTGGAGCTCCTTGAGGTGAAGAACAGAAGAGAAGCTGTCATGATGGCAGAAGATTTAAAAGCATTGAATGACAGCCGTAAGGAAATGACAGAAAAAGGGGTAGGGCAGGCAGTCGAACAGATCGAGACAACGGATTTGAAAGAGGATCGAGTGCTGGTTGTGTATCTGCCGGACTGTCATGAGAGTATTGCGGGAATCATTGCCGGAAGACTGAAAGAAAAATATTATAAACCGGTGTTTGTTCTGACGCAGGGAGAACATGGCGTCAAAGGGTCCGGGCGTTCTATTGAAAGCTACCATATGTTTGAGGAAATGTGCAAATGCAGGGCGTTATTCACAAAATTCGGAGGCCATAAGCTGGCGGCAGGGCTATCTCTGGAAGAGAAGAATGTGGAACGTTTCCGCAGAACGATCAATGAACTCTGTGAGCTGACCAGTCAGGATCTGATGCCGAAAGTATCCATTGACATGCAGCTTCCTCTTGCGTATGTAACAGAAGAGCTGATTGAAGAACTGGAACTTCTGGAGCCTTTCGGGAAAGGAAATACAAAGCCGTTGTTTGCGGAAAAAAACTTAAAAGTACAGAATCTCCGGATCATCGGGAAGAATCAGAACGTCCTGAAATTTCAGGTTTTGGATCAGGCTGGGCGGAAAATGGAAGCCATTTATTTTGGAGAGGTACAGGAGTGTATGGAGTATCTGCAGACAAAAGAAAAGGTATCTCTGACATTTTACCCATCGGTCAATGAATACCGGGGGAATAAAACCATACAGATTACAGTGGTAAATTATCAATAATGATGATATACTAATCCATATGGAATTTTTACGATGGAAAAGAAAAAGGGGGATTTGATATGGCAGGTACGCTGGAATATGAACTTCTGAACAAAAATCTGGAGATGGTGGATGGGCACGCCGTGAAAGCACCTGAAGATTATCAAAACCCTGAGCAGTTATATGACGCATTGATTGCAAGGGTGAGAAAATATCATCCGTCTGCGGATATTTCTCTGATCGAGAAGGCGTATAAGCTTTCCAGAGAGGCACATAAAGAGCAGGTCCGCAAGTCCGGAGAGCCTTATATCATTCATCCGCTCTGGGTGGGGATCATTCTGGCTGATTTGGAGATGGACAAGGAGACGATCGTAGCAGGAATGCTCCATGATACTGTGGAAGATACGGATATGACAGTGGAGGATATCACCAGAGAGTTTGGCGGAGAGGTTGCGCTGCTTGTAGATGGAGTCACAAAGCTGGGACAGTTATCTTATTCTAAGGATAAATTGGAAGTACAGGCAGAAAATCTGCGCAAGATGTTTCTCGCCATGGCAAAAGATATCCGTGTGATCATTATCAAGCTGGCAGACCGCCTGCACAATATGAGAACGCTGGAGTTTATGATTCCGGCAAAACAGAAGGAAAAAGCCAGAGAGACGATGGATATTTACGCTCCGATCGCTCAGAGACTTGGAATCTCCAAGATTAAGACGGAGCTGGATGATCTCTCTTTGAAATATTATCAGCCGGAAGTGTATTTCCAGCTGGTGAAAGATTTGAATGAGCGAAAGACCGAGCGGGAAGAGTTTGTACAGCAGATCGTGGCAGAAGTTTCTCATCATATGGAGAACGCCCATATCCAGGCCAAGGTGTACGGAAGAGTGAAGCATTTCTTCAGTATTTATAAGAAGATGGTGAACCAGAACAAGACGTTGGATCAGGTATACGACCTGTTTGCAGTACGGATCATCGTGGATTCTGTGAAGGACTGCTATGCAGCTCTGGGCGTGATCCATGAGATGTACACTCCGATTCCGGGGCGGTTTAAAGACTATATCGCCATGCCAAAAGCCAATATGTATCAGTCACTGCATACCACGCTGATGGGACCGGCAGGGCAGCCGTTTGAGATCCAGATCCGTACGGAAGAGATGCACAAGACTGCGGAGTATGGTATTGCCGCTCACTGGAAATATAAAGAAAGCGGTGGTCCGGCGAAGAATAATAAGAGCCGGGAAGAAGAAAAGTTAAGCTGGCTTCGTCAGATTCTGGAGTGGCAGAGAGACATGTCAGATAATCGGGAGTTTTTAAGTCTCTTAAAAGGCGATCTGGATCTGTTTGCAGAAGATGTGTATTGTTTTACTCCAAACGGAGATGTGAAGAACCTGCCAAATGGTTCTACTCCGGTGGATTTTGCCTATGCGATCCACAGTGCGGTGGGCAACAAGATGGTAGGAGCCCGTGTCAACGGCAAGCTGGTCAATATTGATTACAAGATCCAGAACGGAGACCGGATTGAGATTCTGACTTCTCAGAATTCCAAAGGACCGAGCCGTGACTGGCTGAATATTGTAAAGAGTACGCAGGCAAAGAACAAGATCAATCAGTGGTTTAAGCATGAGTTTAAGGAAGAAAATATCATCCGCGGAAAAGAACTGATCGCCGCATATTGCAAGTCCAAGTCTCTGACCCAGGCAGATCTGATGAAGCCCAAGTATCTGCAGATCGTCCAGAGAAAGTACGGATTCCGTGACTGGGATTCGGTTCTGGCGGCTATCGGGCACGGCGGTTTAAAAGAAGGTCAGGTGGTCAACCGTCTGGTAGAAGAGTATGGAAAAGATCACAAAAAAGAGATTACAGACGCGACGATCCTGGAGAAGATTTCTGAGGCAAATAATCAGAAAGTCCACATTGCAAAATCGAAAAGCGGAATCGTAGTCAAAGGAATCGATGATATGGCAGTGCGGTTCTCCAAATGCTGCAATCCGGTTCCGGGCGATGAGATCGTCGGATTTGTGACCAGAGGAAGAGGGATGACGATCCACCGTACGGACTGTGTAAATATGCTGCATCTGTCTGCTGCGGAGAGGGAGCGTCTGATCGATGCAGAGTGGGAGAATAATGCAGAGACGGAAGGTGGAGGTCAGTATCTGGCAGAGCTGAAGATGTATGCAAACGACAGGCAGGGACTGCTTCTGGATGTAACAAAGGTATTTACAGAAGAAAAGATCGATGTCAGATCTATGAATACACGAACCAGCAAAAAAGGAACCGCTACACTGGAAATGGGATTTATTGTAAAGGGCAGAGAACAGCTGAATCTTATCATAAAAAAACTGCGCAATGTAGAAGGAGTTCTGGATATTGAACGGACAGCGGGGTAGAGAAAAATGAGAATCAAAAAATTTGTGATCGGAATGGTCGGCACCAACTGTTATGTGGTGTACAATGAAAATACAAAAGAATGTTTTGTTGTGGATCCGGCGGCACCATCTGCGCCGCTTGTCGAATTTATCCAGACAGAAGGTCTTCAGTTGCAGGGAATCCTCCTGACACATGGTCATTTTGATCATATTATGGGAATTGACACACTGCGCAGAGAATGGTCAGTTCCTGTTTATGCCAGTGCACTGGAGCAGAAGGTTCTGACAGATGCCAATGTGAATCTGTCTGTTGCATATGGAGCGGGCTATGTGTTTGCGGACGCCAAGTTTCTGGAAGATGGGGCATCTCTCGCACTTGCAGGATATCAGATCCGTATGATCTCCACTCCGGGGCATACGGCGGGAGGATGCTGTTATTATATAGAAGAAGAGGAGGTTCTTTTCAGCGGAGATACACTGTTTGCAGGCTCTGTTGGAAGAACAGATTTTCCGACAGGCAGTATGAGTACACTGGTGCGTTCGGTAAAAGAGCGATTGCTGAGCCTTCCGGAAGATACGCAGGTGTATCCGGGACATATGGAGGCAACAACGATCGGATTTGAAAAGGAGAATAATCCGTTTTTGTAAGAAAACGGAAGAGAAATATGATGATACAGATCAGCAGTAAAGATACGTTATATATGTATAATTTATATCATATTGTGAAGGCTTTTTTCCCGAATGAGGAGATCAGCCAGAATCTGGACGAAAAGCAGGAATCTCTGGTTTCAGTGAAGCTGGAAGAGGATTCTTGCTTTTATGTTCCTGTTTCAGAAATTGCAGACTGTCCGGACCGCCAGGATGGAAAGAAGAAGGTGACAAAGATTGTCTATGACTGGCTGTCAAAAGTGACCGGACGAACACTTGCCTGGGGGATGCTGACAGGTGTCAGACCGACAAAGCTGGCTATGCAGAAACTGGAAGCCGGTATGAGCCGAAAAGAAGTCTGCACATTTTTAGAGCAGGAGTACGGAGTCAGTAACCAGAAGGCAGAACTTGGCATTGCGATTGCAGAGCGGGAAAAGGAGCTGCTTGGCAGACTGGACTATGAACAGGGATTCAGTCTCTATGTAGGGATTCCGTTTTGTCCAAGCATCTGTTCGTACTGTTCTTTCAGTTCGTCCCCTCTGGCGGAGTGGGAAGACCGGGTAGATGATTATTTAAAGGCGCTCTGTCAGGAAATCCGGGCACTGGGAGAGCGGGCAGAAGAAAGAAAGCTTAATACGATCTATATCGGAGGAGGGACTCCGACAACACTGGAGGCAGAGCAACTTTTTGAGCTTTTGGATACGATACAGAAGTCGTTTTCATTTGAGTATCTGCAGGAGTTTACGATCGAAGCGGGAAGACCGGACAGCATTACAAGAGAAAAGCTGGAAGTGATGCGAAGATTTCCGGTGACCAGGATTTCTGTCAATCCCCAGACCATGCAGCAGAAAACGCTGGATCTGGTGGGAAGAAAGCATACCGTTCAGGATGTAAAAGACATTTTCCATGCAGCCAGAGAGTTGGGATTTGACAACATCAACATGGACCTGATCGCAGGGCTGCCGGGGGAAGACGCACAGGATATGAGAGATACCCTTCAGCAGATCGAAGAACTCGCTCCGGACAGCCTGACGGTTCATGCGCTGGCGATCAAGCGGGCGGCGAAGTTCGGCCAGGAGCAGCGCAAGATTGATCTGCATTCTGAGATCGAACAGATGGTAGAAGAGAGTGCCAGGGCGGCAGAACGCATGGGACTTGTGCCGTATTATCTGTACCGGCAGAAAAATATTGCGGGAAATTTTGAAAATGTTGGATATGCAAAGGTTGACAAAGCCGGAATATACAATATACTTATTATGGAAGAAAAACAGACGATCCTTGCAGCAGGGGCAGGTGCCTCCACAAAGATCGTGCTTCCGGAGAAGATCCGTCTGGACAATGGACGGGAGACGAATCTGATCCGCATAGAAAATGTGAAAAATATTACGGAGTATGAAAGCCGTATTGATGAGATGATAGAGAGAAAAGGAGAATGGTTATGGCGCTGAAAAAGAAACCGGTAACCGGAATGAAAGATATGATGCCGGCGGAGATGGAGATCCGCGATTATGTGATCGGACAGATCAAAGAGACATACCGTGCATTTGGGTTCTCATCCATTGAGACTCCATGTGTAGAGCACATTGAAAATCTCTGCAGCAAACAGGGCGGAGACAATGAAAAACTGATCTTCAAGATTTTAAAAAGAGGAGAAAAGCTGAAGATCGAAGAAGCAAAAGAAGAAAAAGATGTTGTGGACGGAGGACTTCGTTACGATCTGACAGTACCGCTGTCCAGATACTATGCGAACAATGCAAATGAACTGCCGTCTCCGTTTAAAGCACTTCAGATGGGAAATGTCTGGAGAGCGGACAGACCGCAGAGGGGACGATTCCGTCAGTTTATGCAGTGTGATATCGATATTCTGGGAGAGCCAGGTAATCTGGCAGAGATCGAGCTGATCCTGGCAACGACGACGCTGCTTGGAAGACTGGATTTTAAAAACTTTACGATCCGTATCAATGACAGAAGAATTTTAAAAGCAATGGCAGCATACAGCGGATTTGCAGAGAGTGATTATGAAAATGTATTCATCATCCTGGACAAGATGGACAAGATCGGTCTGAATGGTGTGGCAGCAGAATTAGAGGAAAACGGATATGCAAAAGAGTCTGTGGAAAAATATTTGCAGTTATTCAAAGAGATTACGAATGACGTGGAAGGCGTACGTTACTGTAAAGAAAAACTGGAAGGCTTTCTTGCGGATGACGCGGCGGCTTCGCTTGAGACCATCATCACATGTGTAGAGAGTGCGAAAGAAGCGGATTTCCGTATGAAATTTGATCCTACACTGGTTCGGGGAATGTCCTATTACACAGGGACGATCTTTGAGATTTCCATGGACGAGTTCGGCGGTTCGGTAGGCGGCGGCGGACGTTATGATGAAATGATCGGAAAATTCACCGGACAGAATACACCTGCAGTCGGATTTTCCATCGGATTTGAACGGATTGTCATGCTGCTTTTAGAACGAGGATATCAGGTACCGACAGCCGCACAGAAGAAAGCATTTCTGATCGACAAGAAGATGCCGAAGGAAGGTATGCTCAAGATCCTAAATCTGGCAAAAGCAGAGCGCACACTTGGAAAACAGGTGATGATCGTCAACATGAAGAAAAATAAAAAGTTCCAGAAAGAACAGCTGATGGAACAGGGATATACAGAGATTGTAGACTGCTATGCTGACAATGTGGAGCAGTTGTAGAGAAGAAGGGAGAAACAGAGAAATGGCAGAATCAATGCAGGGACTCAAAAGAACACACCGATGCGGGGAACTGTCCAGTGCAAACATTGGAGAGAAAGTAACCGTCATGGGATGGGTACAGAAGAACAGAAATAAAGGCGGAATCGTATTTATGGATCTGCGTGACCGCTCCGGAATCCTTCAGATTGTATTTGAGGGAGAAGAGCAGGCAGAGCTGATGGAAAAAGCTGCAAAATTAAGAAGTGAGTTTGTAGTTGCGGTTGTAGGAGATGTGGAGAAGAGAAGCGGTGCAGTCAATGAAAACCTGGCAACAGGAGAGATTGAAGTGCGTGCTGAAGAACTTCGCATCCTCTCAGAATCCGAGGTGCCGCCGTTCCAGGTGGAAGAAAACAGCAAGACAAAGGAAGAACTTCGTCTGAAATATCGTTATCTGGATTTAAGAAGACCGGATCTTCAGAGAAACCTGCGTATGAGAAGTCAGGTCACAACACTGGCACGTCAGTTTTTCGCAGAAGAAGGCTTCCTTGAGATCGAGACTCCGATCCTCGGAAAGACAACACCGGAAGGGGCAAGAGATTATCTGGTGCCTAGCCGTGTACATCCGGGAAGTTTTTACGGACTTCCACAGTCACCACAGCTTTACAAACAGCTTCTGATGTGTTCCGGATGTGACCGCTATATCCAGATCGCAAAATGTTTCCGTGACGAGGACCTTCGTGCAGACAGACAGCCGGAGTTTACCCAGATCGATATGGAGCTTTCCTTTGTAGATGTAGATGACGTGATCGAAGTCAACGAGCGTTTCCTTGCAAAACTGTTCAAGGAAGTTCTGGATGTGGATGTACAGCTTCCGATCCAGAGAATGACATGGCAGGAAGCGATGGACCGCTACGGTTCTGACAAACCGGATACCCGTTTCGGTATGGAACTGGTGAATGTGACAGAAGTTGTCAAAGACAGTGAGTTTGTGGTATTCAAAGGCGCCATTGAAAACGGCGGAACTGTCCGTGGTATCAACGCCAAAGGACAGGGGGCAATGCCGCGTAAGAAGATTGACAAGCTGGTGGCATTTGCAAAAGATTTCGGCGCCAAAGGTCTGGCTTATATTGCAATCCAGGAAGATGGTACGGTGAAGTCCTCCTTCTCTAAATTTATGACAGAAGAAGAGATGAACAATCTGATTGCAGCAATGAACGGAGAAGCAGGAGATTTACTGCTCTTTGCGGCAGATAAGAACAAAGTTGTATGGGATGTTCTTGGAAATCTGCGTCTGGAACTGGCGAAACAGATGGAACTTCTGGACAAGAATCAGTACAATTTCCTGTGGGTTACAGAATTCCCGCTGCTTGAGTGGAGCGATGAGCAGAATCGTTATCTGGCAATGCATCACCCATTCACGATGCCGATGGAAGAAGATCTGCAGTACATTGATTCCGATCCGGGAAGAGTCCGTGCAAAAGCGTACGATATCGTCTTAAACGGAAATGAGATCGGCGGAGGAAGTGTC
>UMEI01030461.1_pt1 | contig 17557 bp, 13 predicted proteins | sample 1964711 | NCBI WGS metagenome assembly UMEI01 (sample SAMEA4836016, study PRJEB28245) | human gut metagenome | biome: gut microbiome; material: fecal sample | place: Denmark | collected 2008 | reverse complement strand
TAATGGTGGTGCCTATATTTTCCCCTAATACCATTGCAGCGGCTATATCGAAAGAAATCCACCCTTTGCTGCACATAATTAGAGTAATAGCCATGGTAGCGCTGGAAGACTGTACGATAATGGTAACAATAGTTCCGATTAACAGGAAAAGCAGTACTGAGAAAAATCCCATGTTGGTGTATTCTCTGAGGAACGATAGGATTTCCGGATTGCTTTGTAAGTCGGGAACCGAGTTTTTCAGAAAGTCGAGTCCCATAAACAAGAATGCAAAGCCAATAATGAATTCTCCCCAGGAACGACGTTTGCTACTGCCGGAAAAAATAAATGGGATAGATAATCCGATGAGAGGAAGGGCAAAAAGACTTATGTTGACTTTGAATCCGAAAATGGAGATAATCCAGGCTGTGACGGTGGTACCTACGTTGGCACCCATGATTACGGTGATAGACTGGGTCAGAGATAGAAGTCCGGCATTGACAAAACTGACAACCATTACGGTTGTTGCTGATGATGATTGGATAAGAGCGGTAATCAATACTCCGGTCAGTACTCCGGTCACCCGATTGGTCGTCATTGCCGTAAGTATGCTTCTCAACCGGTCGCCTGCCACTTTTTGTAACCCCTCGCTCATGACTTTCATCCCATACAAGAAAAGCCCTAAAGAGCCAATAAGGGTCAAAAAGTCGAAAAAAGTGTACTCCATTTCAATTAGTTTATTTGATTTGTTGTTTTATACAAGACTTCTTGATATATTTGATAAATAATGTGTCAAATCATTTTTTTTGCAAAAATAGCAAAAATAAGTGATTTGCCGTAAGTTTATATATTTGAATTTTAATGTAAATACAATATTTATTCAATGTAAAAAAGGAAAATAATATTTGTTTTTGAAGAAGGAGGATGCATGAAAGATATAACTGTTTATTGCGTGAATTTACAGAAGTCGGTACAAGTGCGTGAAGGGTTGACTTTACTTGAGATATACCGATTGTTGGGAGTTGAATTACCCCATCAGGTTTTGTGTGCCAGAGTGAATAATAAGACAGAAGACCTTAATTATTGTGTATATAATCCTAAGCAGATAGAGTTTATAGATATTACTCACGGTTCGGGCTCCCGTGCTTATGTCCGTTCGTTATGCTTTGTTTTGTATAAGGCTATAGAAGATATAATGCCGGGGATGCAACTGCGTATTGAGCATTCTATATCGAAAGGATATTATTGTGAAATTAATGTTCAAGATAAGATTTCAGAGGAGAGCATTATCCGTATAAAACAGCGGATGAGGGAAATTGTTGATGCAGATATGCCTTTTGAACGAATTGAATGTCCGACTAAAGAAGCGCTTGAGATATTCCGAAGTCAGGGAATGGAAGATAAGGTAGCTTTATTGGAAACTTCGAGGACGCTGTATACTATCTATTATCGTCTTGATAATCTGATAGATTACTATTATAGTTGCCTTGTCCCTTCGACCGGATATTTGAAAGTGTTTGATTTGATAAAATATAATGGGGGATTGCTTCTTGTCCCTCCTTCGGTGGACAATCCGCAAGTGACATCTCAAATTGTACGACAAGAGAAAATGTTGAAGGCTTTCGAGGAATATGTACGCTTTAATCATATTGTAGGTCTCTCGAATGTTGGAAATCTGAATCAGGCTATTTTGGCTCGAAGAGCCACTGATCTTATAAAAGTTATAGAGGCTCTGCACGAAAAAAAAATTGCGGGTATTGCAGATGAGATTACAGAGAAATGTAAGAACGGGGAGGCTCGTGTTATCCTTATTTCTGGACCTTCATCTTCAGGAAAAACAACATTTTCTAAACGTTTATCTATCCAATTGATGACTAATCTGTTGCGTCCGGTAACAATCTCTTTGGATAATTATTTTGTCAATCGGGAAAATACGCCGAAAGATGAGAGTGGAGATTATGATTATGAATCACTCTATGCTCTTGATTTGGAGCTATTTAATAAAGACTTGAATCGCTTGTTAAAAGGTGAAGAAGTGGATATGCCTACGTATAATTTTGAATCGGGCAAACGTATTTATCGAGGTAATAAACTGAAGCTGGATAGAGCATCGGTTCTGATTTTAGAAGGTATACATGCGTTGAACCCTGACTTGACACCGCAGATAGAAAATAAATTGAAATATCGGGTATATGTATCGGCTTTGACATCCATATCAATAGATGATCATAATTGGATACCTACAGGTGATAATCGATTGCTTCGGCGTATCATTCGCGATTATAAATATCGGGGTAGTACTGCGCAAAGCACGATTGCTCGATGGCCGAGTGTCCGGCGAGGTGAAGAAAAATGGATATTTCCTTATCAGGAAAATGCCGACGCAATGTTCAATTCTTCCTTGTTGTTTGAACTGGCTGTAATGAAACGTCATGCAACTCCTATATTGAGTGCTGTCCCTCGTGATTGTCCAGAATATGGGGAGGCCAACCGGTTATTGAAATTTCTTGACTTCTTTTTGCCATTGGCCGAGCATGAAATACCTCCGACTTCATTGTTGAGAGAGTTTTTGGGAGGGAGCAGTTTTAAATACTAATATCGAAAGAAACAATATATAAAAATATGAAGATAAAGAATTTGCTTTTTGATTTTGGGGAAGTTTTGGTAACCCTAAGTCGAGAAAAGGCTGTTGCTGCATTTCGTGCTTTAGGTGCAGAAATTGCAGATGAGATTGTCCCGGCATCGTGGTCTTTTGACGGGATGTTTCGTGATTTTGAAAATGGAAAAATTACAGAACGTGAGTTTTTTGATAATCTGAACTTTTCCTTGGGTTTGCAGGCAACAGATGAAGAATTACGAGCTGCATGGAATGCGATAATACAAGACATTCCGTTGTATAAGCTGGATTTGCTATTGGGGCTACGTAAAAATTATTCAGTGTATATGGTGAGTAATACTAATAAAATCCATATGGATTATACCAAGGAGCATCTGTTTAAGGACGGAGGTCATACGATAGATGACTTTTTTGATAAGTTATATTTATCTTATGAAATAGGCGCTTCGAAGCCTGAAAAAGCATTTTTCGATTATGTGATAAAGGATGCTGGGTTGAAGCCTGAAGAAACTTTGTATCTGGATGACAGTCCGGCAAATATTGAGGCTGGTTGGGAAATGGGATTCAGGGTATGTCCGGTATCTCCGTTAGATGATTTGGATAAATTAGTTGAAGCCTGCTTGCATACAAATCAGAAATGATAAGGCCAGAATGATAGACATAAAAAAAGAGCGTCAACCACTTGACGCTCTTTTTTAGTTGCGGGAGCCAGACTCGAACTGACGACCTTTGGGTTATGAGCCCAACGAGCTACCACTGCTCCACCCCGCGATGTTTGTGAGTGCAAAGGTACAATAATCTGTCCTATCTGCAAGAATTTGTATGTTAAATATTTTTAATTTCAAAATATTATTCGAAATAAAATGAAAGGACTACTATCTGGGAGGTAATTTTTTTCTGAGATTGAGTATATTTATAATCGAGTGGGTCTTGTAGGTCATTTCTTTTCTTTTCAAGCATATTGCCCAATCCGAAACAGAATTTTAGTTCGGGGATAAGCTTGAAAAAGGGTAAATAGATATCACATCCAAATCCTATTTCCAAGTAAGTATCGTATGGTTTCAAACGCAATATGTCATTTTTCTTTTTGGCAAGGTCCAGAGTAGGACTTATTCCGGCAGTGATATAGGGGCGGTAATTGTTCAAGCGTTTAGCTCCATATTTTATGCTTATGGGAAGAGAAAGGTAGTTTGATTTTATATCTACGATTTTTCGTTCGTCAGAGGTATTCTCTCGCATTTCGATGGTTTTATTTCCAAAATACATAGTAGGACAAAAGCGGAGATTTAGATATTCACAAAGATATAAGTCGCTGACCAACCCTACATTAAATCCTGGAGAAAAGCTGGGAATTTCTGCATACCAGGTTTCTCCGTTATCGCCGGGTTCCCCTCTGTTTACAAAACGGAGATCTTGAACGTGAGTACCTATCGAAAATCCGAAATGTAGAAGTCTTTGGTCAATATATGGCAAACGTTGTACTTTGTTTCGTTGAGCCTGAACTCCCAACGTAAAGAATAGTAATAAAGAAAATATTAGCGAACGTTTGGACATATTATTTTCGAAAAATATACCTATTAAACGGTAAATGCTGATGCTTATTGTTTGCAAAGATAACATTTTAAAGTTGCTTTATGATTTACATAATCAGGTTTTGGAATAAATTTGAGAATCTGGGCTTACTATAAATATCGATAGAGTTTTATTATGGGCTTTACTTTTGGTCTAATTTATATTGAGATAAAATAAGGCATAAAAAGTATCTATTTTTTGGAGATAATGATAAAAATCCATTATTTTTGCAGGACATAATTAGTACTATTTATCAATAAAACTTTAAAACAATGGCTTACGTAATTAGTGAAGATTGTATTGCTTGCGGTACTTGCATTAGTGAATGTCCCGTTGAAGCTATTTCTGAAGGTGATATTTATAAAATCGATCCGGATGTTTGTGCAGATTGTGGTACTTGTGCAGACGCTTGTCCGACCGGAGCAATTCACCCTGCAGAATGATATGAAATTAAAGTAAAAAATAAGGGATGTGCCGATTGGCACATCCCTTATTTTTTGATAAATAGCTCTATGGTTTATTGTCTTAATTATTTCTTCTCTTTTTTGTTAGAGAGTATTTAAAGGATTTTTTCTTGGTATTCTATAAAATAAAAAAAATTGATTAATCGCGAGAAAATACTTAAATCTATTATTTCTGCACTATTTTTATATTAAAAATATATTTATCAGTTAAGCACAATATATATTTTTTATAATTAAAGTTATTATATTAAATATTTTTATTTATATTTGCCTCAAAAATTAATTTTTTAATTTAAAATAGTAATATCATGAAAAAAAGCACACAATTTGTATTGTTCTTTTTGTTATGTTTGTGTTCATCCTATTTAGTAGCACAAAATTTACCGGAGCGGACGTTGGTTTTTGATATGAACTATGACGGTTCCAAATATTACCGTATTCCGGCTTTGACAGTAGCTGCAGATAAATCTTTAATTGCGGTAGTAGATAAACGCGGCAATTCGTTGCAGGACTTGCCCAATACAATCAGTATTGTATCGAGACGTAGTACTGATTATGGAAAGACATGGTCGGCTCCGGTCGTGGTAGCGCAAGGTGGTAATGGTAAAACGTATGGAGACCCGGCTGTGGTATTGGATAAGAACTCCGGGCATTTACTTTGCATTTTTGTCGGTGACCAGGGTTTATGGACAGCAGCTCCTTCGAATCGGCAGGGTATTTATATCTCAAAGAGTATGGATAATGGAATTTCATGGAGTGCTCCCCGGGCTATTACCGACCAGATTTATAAAGAGCATTCCGATTGGTATGCCGCTTTTGCCGGTTCTGGCAATGCACTGCAATTGAGAGACGGGCGTTTAATGTTTGTGTTGGCTGTTCGACCGGATAGTCGCTCAAATGGTCCGCTTTATAATTATGTTTGTTATTCGGATGATGGAGGAGATACATGGGATGTGTCTGGTGTTGCGGAAACTATTGGGGATGAGGCTAAAGTTGTAGAACTTGAAAATGGAGATATATTGATGAGTATCAGAAATCCGAATAAGGGATATCGAAAATTTTGCAAATCTACAGATAGGGGGGAGACATGGGGACGGTCTTATATGGTTTCCGATTTGGACGACCCTGCTTGTAATGGGGATATTGTTCGCTATTCGTATTCCTCTGATGGGCAAAGTTGCCTATTGCATTCTTTGCCGGCGAGTTCTACTACTCGTGAAAATGTTACAGTTTATTTGAGTTATGACGAAGGCCAATCTTGGAAAGTAAAAAGGCAATTATTTGAGGGATATTCGGCCTATTCTTCTCTGGCTGTTTTACCGGATGGTAGTATTGGTGCTTTGGTAGAAGAAGGTAAATGGGATTCGAGTTTGCCTGGTGATGATGGATTTAAACTTGCTTTTTATCGTTTTACGATGGATTGGTTGACGGGGAATGCAGAACCGGCTCCTCAAGTGAGTAATACATTACAATTGAATGGTGTCGACCGTTATATGCGTATTCCTAATGCCGAAGAGCTGAATCCACAAATAGGAGGTACATTTACAGTAACTTGTAAGGTAAAAATGGGGTTTACAGGTAGTACATGCCGTTTTGTAGCAAAGCGTTCTTATGAAGGAACAAACAATAGTGGTACAACCGGTTATGAATTATGGGGTGATGGTAGCGGTAATACAAAGTATTCAGTGAATTTGTCTCCTCAGGGCGATCCATGGGGAGGAAAAGGTCATGGCATTGGGATTTCTTTTCCTGAGAATACATGGGCTCATTTGACTTGGGTTTACGATGCGGTGAATAATAAAACGATAGCTTATGTTGACGGAGTAGAAAAAGAAAATAAAACATTGGACGGTGCGTTTAAAACAAAACCTTTGGCCAATAATTTTGATATTTTAGTCGGAGCCGGATGGCTCAATGAGAATGGAGCATTATCGGTTCCCTCATATTTTATGGATGGGGAGATGGATGATGTACGTTTTTATAGTAAAGCGTTGACAAGAGAAGAAGTTATTGCCGACATGACGTCTGTTGTAGGTGAGAATACGGAGGGTCTTATTGCTGCTTATGATTTTGCAAATATATCGGGCACGACGGTACCGGATATCTCGGGACATGGTCACGACGGAATTTTGGTTAATTTCCCGGATGTGGCATCTCGCTATCCGGTGACTATAACTTCACCAGATGAAGTTCAAGGTACGTTAAAGGTATTGAATGGAGATGCAGAGGTAATTAGTGGCATAAATATTGCAGAGAATACAATCCTGACAGTTGAAGCTATTCCTGCTGAAGGTTATCGATTGAAAAGTATTTTGATTAATGGCACACCTCTACCAGCAGGAGTTAACACGTTCACAGTAACAGGGATTACTACTGTTACTGTAGAATTTGAACGTTTGGAAGATGCTGGTCCGGAATATTGTATTCCCGCAGGAACGAAGATTAATGAAAGATATCTTACGGCAATTACTTCTGTAGGGGCAAAAGAAGGGACGGAAGAAATCAACTATACGGCCAATGCTCCGCTTGCGGTTGTTTATACGAAATTGAATCAGTCTCTGACTGTAGAACAGTCTTCTACATTTACTATTTCTTTCGTAGGAAATAATGCCGCCAGTAATGGGTTGAAATATACACATGCTGAAATTTTTGCAGACTGGAATGGAGATGGGGACTTTACAGAAGCCGATGGCGAGCGTGTAGCAATGGTGGGTGAGTGTGCTCCCTCCGTGACGAATAATTGGAATAATGGGGAGCGGATGGAAAATATCGTACAAGAGTTTCGGGTACCTGCTGATGCCAAAATCGGGAAAACTTGTATACGTATTAAATATACCGATGCATGGCATAATCGTAAGAATCCATCAGATCCTGCATATTTGGATGGTCCTTGTAGTGAAGTAGATAAAGGTATGGTATATGATATTCCGGTGATGGTAGAGGAGCATATGCAATTGCCACGTACAGTCCTTATTGAAACACCAAGCCAAATAGGTGCTCATTTGGATGTGTATTATAGAAAATCGGGTTCTATTATGCCTGTGGTTGTAAATTCTGGAGATAAAATAGAGATAGGGACTAAGTTGATTATTGATGCTTATTCTGATATACCTAATAAATTGCAGTTGGTGTCTGTCAAGGTAAATGGAGAAGATATAAAATCAGTAGATGGAACATATACTTATACCGTAATGGAAGGTAAGGATAATATTATGATTTCTGCGGAATTTGCAACTTTATATGGCCTGACTATTGATGAACCTCAAAATGGGAGCATAGAAGTACGTTTGGAAGATTCGGATGAGCTTTTGCAAAATGGAGACAAGATACAGGAAAATGCGGTAGTGCTGATTAAGCCCATTTCTGATGAAAATTATAAAGTGTCTTCTTTGAAAATAAATGGTTATGAACAGATAGGATTTTTGGAGGACGGTATTTATAAGCATCAAGTTACAAAAGATTTGAGAATTTCTGTGTCATTTAAAAGAGTACATACCCTGACAATGGGAAAAGTTGAAAATGGAGTGATAGAAGTACGTATATCAGAGAACGGAGTATTGGGTGAATTGTTGGGTAATGACAGTAAAGTTGAGGATGGCGTTGTATTATCAATCAAGCCCGTTGCAAATGACGGTTATGAGTTACATTCTTTGTTATTGAATGACAATGAGATAAAAGATTTATTATCAGATGGAGTTTATCTTCAGACTGTAAAAAAGAATATTGTAATTGATGCAGAATTTTCTTTAGTTAGTAGTTTGACAAATGAGTGGAACAACGGTATTCATATTTATCCAAATCCTTTTATAGGTAGTTTTATGGTCAATGGCATATCGGCAGGCTCACTGATTCAGATATATAATATGTCTGGCGTTTGTGTATTTTCGAAAGTTGCCGGTGCTAAAACTTTAGTTGTACATTCAACTGAATTTATGTCAGGAATATATATATTAAAATTAACCGACAATAATGAAAGTCGAGATTATAAGTTGGTTAAAAAATAATTGTTAATATTTCCTTTTGTGAGGTTTCATTGATAAATTGAATCTAATTTTATACAATCTCCTTATCCAATTCAGATAGGGGGATTGTTTTATATAGTTACTGTCATTTTAGAGCACTGTATATTATCGACTGGATGCGAGGACGTATATTCAGGGTCATTAGATTTTTGTTCCATCTATGGGCATATACCCGGTTACTTAAAAATATAAATATGAGGTCGTTGTCCGGGTCGACCCAAAAAGCTGTACCGGTAAATCCTGTATGGCCGTATACGGAGGCTGGGGCTTCGGGGCAGGTAGGACTGGCTTCCGGTTTATTGGTATTGGGTTTGTCAAAGCCTAATCCTCTACGACTATTTTCACTTTTGGCCCTGGTAAAGCTTGCGACGGTATGGGCAGAGATATATCTTTCTCCACCGTATTCTCCTTGATTGAGATACATTTGTAAAAGTTTAGCCAAATCATTGGCGCTTGAGAACAAACCGGCATTTCCGCTTACTCCGCCGGAGAAGGCAGCCAACTCATCGTGTGGGTAACCGATAATAATTTGATTTCTTAGTAAAGCATCGTTCTCAGTTGGGGCGATTCGTTCTCTGCTGATATGTGTAAGCGGTAGGTATGTTGTAGTTGTAGCTCCTAAGGGGGCATAGAAATTTTTGTTTAAAAACAGATTCAGAGGTTGCTGGGTTATGTTTTCGACTGCTTTTTGTAATAGTATGAAATTAAGGCAACTGTATAAATAGTTTTTATTGTTTCTTGTTTTAGATTTTACAATGCAGGTAAATAATGTATCGGGAACTTTGGGGGTGGCATATAAGTTTTCTGCTATATTTATGGGAAAGGTATCTGACCGGCTGGTAGAAAACATATCTTTGCGTAGTCGGGCATCTTTATGCGCATATAATTGGCGGTCTATTTGTATACGATAGTCGTTGTCTCTTTTCTTTTGGTACAAATGATTTCCGTAAGAGTTTCTGTCCAGAAATAGGGGAAATACCGATAAGGTGCTTGCTAGCCCGGTTTCATGGTAAAGAGCATCTTTTATAGTGATTTGTTTTTTGTGTGTATCCGCTTTTAGCTGAGGGATGTAATTGCTTAATTTTTGATGAAAAGATAATTTATGGTCATCATATAATTTCATGATTGCAGGTAAAGTAGCTGTGGCTTTAGTGACGGATGCCAAGTCGTATACATCGGTATTTTGTACTGGATGAGTACCGGCGTAGTCGAAGTAACCAAATGATTTTGAATATATGATTTTTCCTTTGTGTGCGATTAATATCTGACATCCGGGAAAAGCTTTGGCAGAGATGCCCTCTTTTACTATAGGAGCGATTTTGTCCAAGGAGTCACTATTCATCCCTGTTGCTTCCGGCAGAGTGTATCCTAAACGGGTCGCCTGGGTTTCAGTACCTTTGCCTAAGGTGAATAGATTATTGATATTGACCGGGAGTTTGCCTTGTGCACCGTATCCCCCGAACAAAATTTGGGCAGCATATTCCTGTGCCGTTACATTATCTTCATAGGCCAGAATTACAGCTTGTGATTTTTTTATAACTTCTTGGTATCCTTTGATTTGATATGGAGAAGTGAAGAATACGAGTATGGTATTCCTATTCTGACAAATACGTCGGGCCAGAGTTATATCTGCTTTTTTCCCTGAATGAATACCGACAATAATTGTGTTGTATTTATCCAATTGTGATATAATTTCGGATTGTTTGGCCGTAGGCATTTTCCCGGTTAAGGAAATGGGTTCGACAGAGGCGTAGTTTCCCAGCATTTTTTGGAATGGGGTTTCATCGTTTTTTCCGACAGCTACTGCTGCGATGGTTCTTTGTTCCAGCATTTTTAACGGAAGAATCTCTTTGGTATCTTTTAGTATTGTGATGGCTGCCGCATATAGTTCCTGTATTAATAACTGGGTTTGTCTAGTGTTTAAGTCTTCGTTCAGGTTCTTTAAAGGAATGGCAGAATAGTGGTTGAGTCCGAGAATGTATTTATATCTTAAAACCTTAAGGCATTTTTCCTCAATGAGAGAATGAGGTATTACTCCGTCATCTATTGCTTTTAGCAATTCATCCATTTTAGTGATAGGGGAGAGGGGTTTCAATAAAATATCGTTTCCTGCCAATAAAGCTTTGGCTGCCAGATTTGGAAATTCTGATGCCCCCTTCATTTCCAATGCATCTGTAAAAACAAGACCCTTGAATTTCATTTTTTGTTGTAGCAAAGTATCGGTGATAGCCGGGGAAAGTGAAGCTGGGAGTTGAGAGTAATTGTCGAAAGCCGGTACGTTCAAATGGCCGACCATGAGCCCGCCCAGACCGCTGTTGATGTATTTTTTGAAAGGAACGAGTTCGAATTTTTCCAGATGGTGCCGTGTTTGGTTAACTATTGGAAGAGTCTTATGAGAGTCGTCAGAGGTATCCCCATGCCCGGGAAAGTGTTTACCTACCGACAAAACTCCTTCACTTTCAAGGCCGCGGGCGTAAGCGATGGCTTTGTGAGCTACTTTTTCAGGCGACTCTCCAAAAGAGCGACGCCCGATTACCGGATTATTTTCGTTACTGTTGACATCCAGTACCGGAGCAAAATTTACATGGATTCCCATCCGGCGGCACTGACGTCCTACTTCTTTCCCGTAAGCATATATAAGACTATCATTTTCTATTGCTCCTAATGTCATGTTTATGGGGAACTTGGGTGTGTCGGTCAGACGCATGGATAGCCCCCATTCTCCGTCAAGAGTAATCATCAGTGGGACTTTGCTCAGTGATTGACAATAGTTTGTCAGTTCGGCCTGGGCTTTTGCTGTTCCTTTAGTAAACAGAATGCCTCCGATTTTGAGTTCTTGTATGTATTTTTTTACTAACTCTTTGTTACGAGCAGAAAGGTTGACGTCTACTCCTAAAACAAAAAGTTGCCCTACTCGTTCTTTAAACGTCATGGAATCGAATACAGAGTCTACCCAATGTTCCATTTGTTTTTCATCGATATTGCGATATAACGACGGCTCTTTTCCCATAGAAAACAAATGGACCGATAAACAAATTAGATATATTATTAGTAGCCCTGCTTTTTTCATTCCGAGTAATTTCTTTTGTTTTAGGATTTATTTCTCATATATTAACCGATTATCCATCTTAGAGTTCAATGGTTTACTTGCAGCTTCCTGTTTTTTAACTTCATCGAGCATTGCGTCCCTTAAATGTACGGGTATATCTTTGCGTTCTGTCGCATTTTTGAAAGCATCCATGCCATCATTGCCATTGGCCAAATAATCGATGGTGGCTATCGTATATATCCGATTATCATCGATATTTTTCCCGTTTATCGTCACATTCTTGATTTTATTATCGGAAGTGATGGTCATTTGTATTTCCTTGCTTACTCCTTCACCCTTGCGAGAAGCGATTGATTCGAATATCTTTTTTACATCATTTCCTTTTAGCTTTATCAAGCATAAGGAGTTTTCGAAAGGAAATATATTAAAAATGTCTCCTATCGTAATTTCCCCTTTACTTAAGGAGGTGCGTATGCCACCGATATTCATAATAGCAAAATCACATTTTTCTTTGGAATATTCGCTGACTTTGTCACATAGTAAGTCTGATGTATAGTTTGATAAAAGACTTTGCGGCCTCTGTATATCCATGAAAATGGCGGAATGACCGATAACCTGATTGGCAATACTATCGACTTGAGCTTTATAATTGTCTACAGCTGCAATAAAGTCTGTATCATTTGTTTCTTTCTGCAAGCTGTCCATAGGTATAGTGTGTCCCTCTGTTTCGATGATGCGATAGCGCGACGAATTGCACGATGTTGTAAATGTCAGAAATATCGACAGAAATGTATATAGTATGGTTTTCATATTTGTTTTTCCAAATTGGTTATTTTTTTGAGTTTGACTTTTATAAGTCCGATATTTAATCCGCTTTTCCCGGTTTGTCCGATGAGGACATCTTTTCCCGAAAGGTTTTTTACTTTAATGGCTTCCGAAAGTAAAGTATGGCTGTGACCGCCTATTATAATATCTATATCTTTACTGGCTGCGGCCAATTCCTTATCTCCTGGGGTTGTTTCTAATCCTAAGTGGGAAAGAATGACAATCAGGTCTACTCCCGATTTTTTTAAGTTAGCAGCCAGTTCGTTAGCCGTTTTTATGGGGTCTTTGTAAATGATTCCTTCACAGTTTTTACTATCGATTAGGCCTTTGGGGTCTACACATAAGCCAATAATCCCTATTTTCACTTCGTCTATCTCTTTTATCACGTATGGTTTTACCAGAGTGTTTAAAGGAGTGTTATTGACATCATAGTTGGCCGAAACGATGTCAAATTTGGCAGGAGTTAACATTTGAGCCAGGGCTTCTACTCCATTGTCGAACTCATGATTGCCCAAAGTAGCTATTTCATAGCCCATTTTGTTCATCAGGTCGATTTCGGCTTTCCCTTTGAAGAAATTAAAATAAGGAGTTCCCTGTACATAATCACCAGCATCGACAAGGATTACATTTTTTTCGGCGACACGTACACTGTCGATAAAAGCTTTTCTTCGTAATACCCCCCCCATGTCGGCGTTTTTAGATGCATTCTTAGAAATAGCTTCGATTTGGCTGTGTGTATCGTTTGTATGAATAAAAACAATCGTTTTATCAATAGCTTGTGCTTGAGAAAATAAGCCGAAAGCAAAGAATAAAAGCCCGTATTTAAATATGGTTTTGAACGGACTTTTCCGAGACAGAGAAAAGGTATTCATATATAATAAGAATTATTCAGTTATCGGTTAAGTATTGCGAAAATAAGAAAACTTTGTTTGGGGGAGAAGCTATTGCTCACTTATTAACTTTTATTTATTTACTGCGGTGGTTTATCCGGGAAGAGGAAAACTATCTATTTGTATTGTAAAGAGAATGAAAATAAAAGAAAAAAGTTTCTATAGAATTTGAACAGGCTTTTAAACGAGTATTAACTATTATTGTAAAATTCTCTTGCTTCTATTTGGTTTTCTGACAAATATATTGTTTCTTTGCACCGCTTTTCGTAATCTCTGTCAGGAAAGAGAGACCTGTTATATTACGTTTCAGTACAAACATTTTAAATAGCTATTAAAAATGGATTTTATTAAGATTGCAGAAGAAGCATTCGCCAGCGGTAAAGAGCATCCGAAATTCAAAAGCGGAGATACTATTACTGTTGCATACCGTATCAAAGAGGGTAACAAGGAACGTATCCAGCAGTATAGGGGCGTTGTTATCCGTATTTCGGGACACGGTGACAAAAAGCGTTTTACAGTTCGCAAGATGTCGGAAAATGTAGGTGTGGAAAGAATTTTCCCTATGGATTCTCCGTTCATTGATAGCATTACTGTAAATAAAGTCGGTAAAGTGCGTCGTGCTAAATTGTACTATTTGCGTGCCCTTACCGGAAAGAAAGCCCGTATCAAAGAAAAAAGAATATAATTTTTTCTGTCAAAGGCAAAATAAAAGCCGCTTCGGAAATTTCCGAAGCGGCTTTTATTTTATAGAGTAACCATGTGCAACACAAAAGAGAATATATTTTAATTGCTTTTCTCTTGTTTGGCATATTGCGAGGGTTTTATGCCGAATTCTTCTTGAAAACATTTACTAAAGTAACTGGTAGTATATTTCTGAATATCGCATACTTTTTCGTACCTTTGTATCCGAAAAAATAGGATATAAAACTATAAAACAGATACACAAATGAACAAGAAAGCTTTTTTGATGATTCTCGATGGGTGGGGAATAGGCGACCACGGTAAAGATGATGTTATCTTTAATACTCCTACTCCTTATTGGGATTCTTTGCTGGCAAACTATCCAAATTCTCAATTACAAGCTTCGGGCGAAAATGTAGGTTTGCCTGACGGACAAATGGGAAATTCGGAGGTAGGACATTTGAATATTGGTGCGGGACGTGTTGTATATCAAGATTTAGTTAAGATTAACCGGGCCTGTGCGGATAATAGTATATTGAAAAATCCGGAAATTATTTCTGCATTTACATATGCTAAGGAAAATGGAAAGAATATCCATTTTATGGGACTGACTTCAGATGGAGGGGTACATAGTTCTTTGGAGCATTTATTTAAACTTTGTGATATTGCTAAAGAGTATCAGATTGAAAATACTTTTATCCATTGTTTCATGGATGGCCGAGATACTGATCCTAAAAGTGGGAAAGGGTTTATAGAACAATTGTATGCACATTGCGATAAGAGTGCAGGCAAGATAGCTTCTATTATCGGTCGTTATTATGCTATGGACCGTGATAAACGTTGGGAACGGGTAAAAGAAGCATATGATTTACTAGTGAACGGTGTGGGCAAGAAAGCTGATTGTATGGTTCAGGCTATGCAAGAGTCTTATGATGAAGGAGTAACTGATGAATTTATAAAACCTATCGTAAATGCGAATTTTGACGGAACGATAAAGGAGGGTGATGTCGTTATTTTCTTCAATTACCGGAACGACCGTGCGAAAGAGCTAACGATTGTTCTTACACAGCAGGATATGCCTGAAGTTGGTATGCACACGATTCCTGATTTGCAATATTATTGCATGACACCTTACGATGCATCATTTAAGGGTGTCCATATTCTTTTCGACAAGGAAAATGTTGTGAATACTTTGGGTGAGTTTATAGCATCTAAAGGATTGAAGCAATTACATATTGCTGAAACGGAAAAATATGCACACGTAACATTCTTCTTTAATGGTGGCCGTGAAGCTCCATATGAAGGTGAAGATCGTATTCTGGTTCCTTCTCCTAAAGTAGCGACTTATGACCTTAAGCCCGAAATGAGTGTATATGAAGTGAAAGAGAAATTGGTTGCTGCTATCAATGAAAATAAATATGACTTTATCGTTGTAAATTATGCCAATGGTGATATGGTCGGTCATACAGGGGTTTATGAAGCGATAGAAAAGGCTGTGGTAGCTGTTGACGCTTGTGTGAAAGATGCTATCGAAGCGGCTAAAGCTAACGGTTATGAAGCTATTATTATTGCCGATCATGGTAATGCAGACCATGCCTTGAATGAGGACGGGACTCCGAATACCGCGCATTCTTTGAATCCCGTACCGTTTGTGTATGTGACAGATAATAAGGATGCAAAAGTCGAAAACGGAATATTGGCCGATGTGGCTCCTTCAATTTGTCATATATTGGGAATAACTCCACCGAAAGAGATGACCGGACGTTGTTTGATTAAAGACTAAGTAGTTATCAATGATTAAATAGTAGCGGACAACGGGCAGCGGATAAATGCCGTTACTCATTGTCCGTTATTTATTATTATACATGGAACCTGTTATGTTGGAAATAGGAGATACATTAGTTAGTCTCGATGTTATTGAGAAGGAATTTATATGTAACTTGGAAGCCTGTCTGGGGGCTTGTTGTATTGAGGGAGATGCCGGTGCACCTTTGGAGGAAGAGGAGCGGCAAAAACTTAAAGACATATTACCGGTTATTTGGGATGATTTGTTACCTGCAGCACAGTCTGTCATTCGAGAACAAGGAGTTGCTTATATCGACCAGGAGGGAGATGTGGTTACATCTATAGTAAATGGTAAGGATTGTGTTTTTACTTGTTACGGGGCTAATGGTATGTGTTATTGTGCCATAGAAAAAGCATATAAAGAAGGGCGCATCGATTTTTATAAGCCCATATCTTGTCATTTGTATCCGATACGGACGAAGAAATATAGTGGTTTTACTGCAGTGAATTATAACCGTTGGAAAATTTGTAAAGCAGCTGAAGTTTTGGGGCGTAAAGAGGGTGTAAAAGTTTATCAGTTTTTGAAAGAACCATTGATTCGAAAGTTCGGAGAAGTATGGTATAATGAACTTAATGAAGTTGCTGTTGAGTACGAACGCCAAAAGGCTCAAGATGATTGAATTTTCAAAAAAATTGTCTTTATCAGATGTCTTTTTGAGTAAAAACTATTTTTTATAAATTGCCGATGTATGTAAATATTTAGTGTGATTATTATTTGCCTGATATTGGTATTGCTGGAGTCAAATAAAAACCGCCGAAGATATTTTTCTTTGGCGGTTTTTGATGAGTATGGTACAATCGAAATTAGTCGATAATATCAAATCCTGTATAAGGAACCAGAGCTTTGGGGATACGTATACCCTCGGGAGTTTGGTTATTTTCCAATAATGCGGCAACTATACGAGGCAAAGCCAGAGCACTGCCATTCAAAGTGTGTACCAATCTTGTCTTTTTATCAGAGCCTTTGAAACGGCATTTTAAGCGGTTGGCTTGATAACTTTCGAAATTAGATACCGAACTTACTTCCAGCCAACGTTTTTGGGCAGCGGAGAATACTTCGAAGTCGAAAGTAATAGCCGATGTGAAACTCATATCTCCACCACAGAGGCGAAGAATGTGCCATGGGAGTTCGAGTTTTTCGACTAATGTTTGTACATAGTCAATCATCTCTTGAAGAGCTTCATAAGAATGGTCAGGATGTTGTATCTGGACAATCTCAACTTTATCGAACTGATGGAGACGGTTCAGACCGCGTACATCTTTGCCGTAAGAGCCGGCTTCCCGGCGAAAACATGCCGAGTATGCTGTATTTTTTATAGGCAGGTCCGATTCATTTAAAATAACATCGCGGTACAGGTTGGTAACCGGGACCTCAGCTGTCGGTATCAAATACAGGTCATCTTCGTTACAATGGTACATTTGCCCTTCTTTGTCGGGCAATTGCCCCGTTCCGTATCCAGATGCTGCATTTACGACGTAAGGAGGTTGTACTTCGAGGTAACCGGCTTCCCGGGCGTTGTCCAGAAAGAAGCTGATAAGAGCGCGTTGAAGGCGAGCTCCTTTTCCTTTATATACAGGAAATCCTGCTCCCGTAATTTTTACCCCTAATTCGAAAT
>UMEI01043305.1_pt1 | contig 17782 bp, 16 predicted proteins | sample 1964711 | NCBI WGS metagenome assembly UMEI01 (sample SAMEA4836016, study PRJEB28245) | human gut metagenome | biome: gut microbiome; material: fecal sample | place: Denmark | collected 2008 | reverse complement strand
ACCTTCCAGTTTAGCAGCGAGTTCTTTAGCATCATTTTTAATTTTCTCAAGTTTATGAGCACGTTGCTTCATGTTTTCGGCTAACATCTTCAATGCAGAAGGAGTAGCGATAACGGCTTTACCTTGAGGAATCAAATAGTTACGTCCGTATCCGTCTTTTACAGTTACCACGTCATCTTTATACCCAAGATTTAGGACATCTTCTTTTAATATTACTTGCATTATTATTTTCCTCCTTCTTTAAATTATTTCATCATGTCTGTTACGTAAGGAAGTAACGCCAAATGACGAGCTCTTTTTACAGCTTGTGCAACACGACGTTGGAACTTCAATGATGTACCTGTGATACGACGGGGTAATATTTTGCCTTGCTCGTTCAGGAATTTTTTTAAGAATTCAGGATCTTTGTAATCAATATACTTAATACCGCTCTTTTTGAAACGACAGTATTTTTTCTTTTTGATATCCACTGAGGGAGGAGTCAAATATCTGATTTCAGATTGATTTTGTTGTGCCATGACTTAGTTCTCCTTTACATCTTTAGATTTAACACTTCTTCTTTTTGCAGCGTATTCTGCAGCGAACTTATCCATTTTGAATGTCAAGAAACGGATAACTCGTTCGTCCCGACGGAAATTGATTTCCAATTTAGCGATAACAGACGGATCTGCGTTAAATTCCAATAACTGATAAAAACCAGTTGACTTTTTCTGGATAGGATAAGCCAGTTTGCGCAATCCCCAGTTTTCTTCATTGATAATTTCAGCACCTTCCGATACTAAAACTTCTTTGAATTTGTCTACCGCTTCCTTCATCTGTACGTCAGATAAAACGGGAGTTAAAATGAAAACGGTTTCATAATGATTCATACTCATTCAAATTAACTTGTTTGTTTAAAATTTTTCTAATGCGGTGCAAAGGTAGTAATTATTTATATACCTGCAAGATATTTCGACAAATTTTATGCTTTATCTCTTTGTTCGCAGATTGTCCATAACATTTTTTTTATGATAGCCCTTTCTTAATAGGACAAAAAAACGTATCTTTGTTGCCTAAACAATTATTACCTTATGAACTTTTCGCCATTGGATATTGAAACTGTTTTTGTCGTCCTGAGCGGCAAAATATCTGCAGCTATTAATCGAAAGCTTTATCGTAGTTTTCGTAAAGAAAATATAGATATTACGCCGGAACAATGGACTGTGCTTTATTACTTATGGTTAAAAGACGGAGTCAATCAGCAAGAGTTGTGTAATGCCACTTTTAAAGATAAACCCAGTATGACACGTCTTATTGATAATTTAGAGAAACAGGGGTTGGTGGTACGGTCGGCCAGCCGTGAGGATAGACGTATAAATATCATCACTCTGACCGAGAAAGGCAGACAGTTGGATGAAGCGACTCAATCCATCGTTACAGAAACCAAAAATGCTGCTTTGCAAGGGTTTACGAATGAAGAGGTAGAAACTGCACAAAATTTACTGAATAAGGTTTTCAACAATATTAAAAAATCGCTCGACGAATAAAGTTCGTCACTATTTTTAAATCAATAATGAAACAGAGTATTTTCTTATTCTTATTTTTCGTCCTGTCGGTAGTTTGTGTAAAGGCTCAATATTCGATGGATGTCTTAGGCGGACGATTCGAAATGCAAACATTGAATATGCCCGATGATTATGACGGGAAAGTAATCACGACTATTATCCGGCGAGAGGCCAGGGTTCCTACACATAAAGCTATACTATATGTGCATGGATATAATGATTATTTTTTCCAAAGTCAATTGGCCCAAATCTTCAACGATTCGTGTTACAATTTTTATGCTGTCGACCTTCGGAAATACGGACGGTCGCTAATGGCCAGCCAGACGGCTTTTCAAGTGCACAATCTCAATGAATACTTTGCTGATATTGATACTACACTTAGCATCATGAAATCGGAGGGAAATACAGAAATCATATTAATGGGCCATTCGACAGGGGGACTTATCACTGCACTTTATTGTAATGAACGCAGGAATAATCTTTCGGTGAAAGGGTTGATTCTGAACAGTCCGTTTCTCGATATGAATCAAAGTTGGATAAAAGAAAAGATTTTGATTCCTGTTGTATCGTTTTTAGGTTTATTTTCTCCTAATATTAAAATAAAGCAAAGTAAATCTACTGCTTATGCTGAGAGTCTTCTTATAGACCATCATGGAGAATGGATATATGATACGAGTAAAAAATTCAAACAATCTCCTCCTGTAACCAGTGGTTGGATAAGGGCGATACACCGAGGACAAAAAAAAGTACATCGAGGCTTGGATATCTCCTGCCCTATTCTGGTGATGTTTTCGAGTCAATCAGTCTATGGCGATGACTGGACTCCGGAGCATCAGAAAGGAGATGCTGTACTCGATGTGAAAGACATTGAAAAATATGGTAAACGGTTGGGGCCCCACGTTACGGAAGTTGTGATACCGGAAGGTCTGCATGACCTTATCTTGTCTCAAAAAAGTGCCCGGGAGAAAACTTATGAGACTATATTCGAATGGTTATATAGTAATAAGTTGTAAATTCTACATATTAAATATACTATTGCTCCGGTCACGGGCAATTATTGCCCGACCGGAGTAGTGCATTTATCTACCAAATAGATAATCGAAATATAAGGAATGCCAGAGTTAGTCTCTAAACCGATTTCACAAGTACGGCTATTACTGTATCCGGTCTTTATTCCTGCTTTTTCTATTTGTGGACGTAACTTTCGCAAAGCGTAAGCATTGAGTTCCGGCTGAGTGAAACCTTTGTCTCCGGCAAATCCGCAGCATCCGACACCTTCAGGCACCAAGACTTTAGAAGTACATCTTCCAGCCAATTCTATCAGTTGCTTATCGAGTCCCATTTTTCTCATAGAACAAGTAATGTGTATGGCTATCGGTTCATCAATTTTTTTGAATACAAGTTTATCAAGTAAAAATGTATTAATAAACTCTACTGGTTCATATAACTTTATTTTCTTTATCGTGTGACGCATGCGATACAGGCATGGGCTTTGGTCACAAAGTACCGGATACAATCCTTTATTACTGGCTTCATATAAGGCCGCTTCAAGTTCTGCTGATTTCCTGTCGGCAATATCCGGCATGCCTTTGCTCTCCCATATAGTTCCGCAGCAAAGGCGTTCCATGTGTGTCGGGAAAATCACTTCATAACCGGCCTTTTGTAACAAATGAATGGTTTTATCGATAAGTGGCGTACTTTCCGGAGAATGTTGCGATACTCCCATCGTCTGATTGATGCAACTTGGGAAATAGACGACTTTTAGTGGTTTATTTTTCTGAGCTGTTTTATGTGGATAACGTGCCTTGGGCATAGCCGGTGTCCATAGAGGTATTTTAGAGCCGGATAAATAGCGAAGTCCGCGAGTTAAGGAGACCATAGCTTTACTTCCTAACAGGGAATGTGCGGTATTGGCAACCGAAAGCACCGGACGCAATGCAGATTCTATACCCGATAAATGGCGAGCTGCGAAATCTCCGGCTTTATATCCTAAGCTTCCTTTAGGTAAATGACTCTGACGGATGTCATGTGTAAGGTCGCCCACATTGATTCCCATCGGGCACGACATGGAGCAGAGCCCATCACCGGCACAGGTTTGGTTCCCGGGATATTTGTATTGTTTCTCAAGCAATTCCATTTGCTTTTCTTTTCCCGGCAATCGACTTAGACGCGATATTTCTCGACGAATGACAATGCGCTGGCGAGAGGAAAGAGTGAATCCGCAGGAAAGGCAGTTGACTTCACAAAACCCACATTCGATACATTTGTCAATATGTCCGTTTGTCAAAGGTAGCGGCTTAAAGTTTTTCAAGTGACATTTCGGGTCATCATTGAAAATAACGCCGGGATTCAAACGATACTCAGAATCGAAAATTTCTTTTATTTCCCGCATATATTGGTAAGCCGTCTCTCCCCATTCATATTTTACAAAAGGAGCCATATTTCTCCCTGTACCATGTTCGGCCTTTAAAGAACCGTCGTATTTGTCAACTACCAGAGCTATGACATCATTCATCAGTTGTTCGTACCTTGCTACTTCTTCGTCGGTATCAAATGCCTGATTTATTATAAAGTGAAAATTTCCCTCTAAAGCATGTCCGTATATACATGCATCGTGGTAACCATTTTTTTCGAGTAATTGTTGTAATTCGAAGGTTGCTTGGGGCAAATCTTCTATATGAAAAGCTACGTCTTCAATCAGGCATGTTGTTCCCGGGCGTCGTGTTCCTCCGACAGAAGGGAATATACCAGAACGAATAGCCCAGTAAGAGGCATATTCGTTCTCTTTATCAGTAAAATGTACTGGTGTAAATGTATTGAATGAGCTTAAAATATCTTCAATCTTATGTATATTGTCGACCAATTCTTCTCTGGTGTGCCCTTTGGTCTCGGTAAGAATAGCAGTAAGCCCTTCTCCTGTAGTATCATTGACCGATTGTAGAGATTTTTTGTCTAACATCTCGGCACTGACAACGGGGGCTTTTTTCATAGCGACAACAGCTTTACAAGCTTCTCTTATATCGCTGAAATAAACCATGGCACTTGCCTTATAGGGCAAATCTTCTTCGGTTTTCATCGTCACTTCCGATAAGAAAGCAAGTGTGCCTTCCGAGCCTACTATCGAATGGGCGATGATGTCAAACGGGTCATCATATTCTATAAATGGGAACAAATTAAGTCCTACTACATTCTTAATGGAATATTTGCGACGGATACGCGATACTAATTCGGAATCTTTTCTTATGCGGTCTCTGACCGATTCTATTTTTTGTATAAATTCCGGATGACTACGGATAAAATCAAGTCTACTTTCTTTATTACCTGTATCTAATATTGTACCGTCTGACAAGATAATGCGGGCTGACAGCATCACTTTATCACTATTGGCATGGGTGCCGCAGTTCATTCCTGAAGCATTATTGGCAACAATGCCACCTACCATAGCGGATTTTACCGATGCCGGGTCAGGGGCAAATTTTCGACCGTAGGGTTTTAATATTTCATTTACCCTTCCTCCTGTGAGCCCTGGCTGCAATGTAATTTGGCCACCTGTGGAGGAAACGGAATAACTTTCCCAATTCTTTCCCGCAACTACTAATACTGAATCGCTGATACTCTGCCCTGACAGACTCGTACCGGCAGCTCTGAAGGTTAAGGGAATATGATATTTTCCTGACAATAAAAGTATTTGAGATATTTCTTGTTCATTATCGGAACGAACTACTATTTTAGGAACCAAACGGTAAAAACCGGCATCTGTCCCCCATGCCAATCGACGCAAATCGTCGGTATATATCCGATTGTCCGGAATGAAACGGGCTATTTCTTTCAGGAAAGAAACATAATCTGAATTTCCCATAATTTATTCGTTACTTTATGGCCAAAAGCCAGTGCAATATTACAAGTAATTGATGAAATTCACAACCTAGAACCAGCTTAACTTTTCCGATCGGGAAATATTGCCGGAACATCTTTGTGTTTTCTTTCGCTTTTTTCTCATTTTCACTCGTTGGATAGCCCGTATCCTATTCATAAAAAACAGAAAAACATCTTCGAAAGAAATTTTCAAACCTGACCCGAGTAAAATTTAGCCAGGCTCTTAGATTTATCTAAAATTTTCTATCTGGTAATTTCATCGAGCTGTTGTTCTTTATCTGTTTTTCCAAATCAGGTGACATTAAAAAATCAACTAACGAAGGCGGTGGCGCAGAAAGCTCTTGCGTGCATAAAGGAAATAAAAAATGACACCAATGGCATTTATTGCAAAAGCAAGCCAAAATGCAGCAGAGTAACCACCGTGGTGTTCAGCTACAGCGCCTCCTCCAATGATACCGATACCGACACCTATATCCCAAGATGTGAGTATGGTAGAATTGGCTGTTCCACGTCGTTCATGGGGTGCCAAATTGATAAACATTGTCTGCATAGCTGGATACATGTGACCGTTTCCGAGACCTATCATAAGCGCAGCAGCATAGTACCCGTATATATTGGGTATAGCTGTGAAAACCAGATAACCGCACATTGACATCAGCATTCCGGCAGAGGCGTTATGTACAATTTTACCTTCTCGAAGGGACTTACTCCCAATAATTCTCGACATTATAAGACCAATAGCCAAGAGCATAAAGAATGTTCCTGAGCCGGAAGTTATGTGCATGACTTCTTGGCTATATATGGCTATGTATGTAGAAATAATACCGAATGAAAAAGAAAATGCAGTAATACAAAGGCCCTCGCTCCATCCCGGTAAAAGGATAAATCGGTCAAGAGAAACTTTTTGATTCTTTTGTATCGGTTGGCGTTCGCGACACTTGATGGTAGAATCGATGGCCAGACCGATGAATGCGATTACAAGAGACATGGCAAACAGTATATTGAAGTTCTGGATTGTGTGATAGATATAAAGTCCTATCGACGGTCCTATTGCCATAGCTATATTATTGCTAAGTCCGTAATATCCAATGCCTTCGCTTCGGCGTTCCGGGTGCAGGACATCTACAGCCATAGTACTGCTTGCGACAGTCGTCGCACCAAAAGGTGCGCCGTGTAAAGTACGGATGGCAGCAAAAAGTATAAGGGAACCTGTGATGAAATAGCCTGCAAAAAACAGGGCAAAACAGAAATAACAAAGCAGCAGAACCTTCTTACGAGAGAAACTGTCGACAACAAATCCACTAAATGGCCGGACTATCAAGGCTGTAATCGTATATCCACTTAGTACAATACCTATCATCGCTTTTCCGGCGGAAAAAGTATCTCGTAAATAAAGCGGTAGCAAGGGGGCGAGCAAATAAAATGCAAAAAAAAGCATAAAATTAGCTATCCATACTTTCAAGTAGTTGCTGTTCCACAAAACAGGTTTTGTATTTTTTTCTTTTTCTTCCATCATTTCTATTCTAAAAAAACACTAAAAAATAAACTTTCAATGAGCAAATACTCCAACTTTCTTTTATAGAATCAATATTCGTCAAAGTTTTTATAAAAAGATGGGCAAAATTAATTATTCGATTCAGATTATAAAAGAGTATAACCAATACTTTTTTCCAATAAAATGGTATTTAAAAATAAAATGTACGATAATATCTTCCGTATCTTTTTCTTTCGATATGGAAACATTTTTAAGAAAGTCAAGTATGGTAAGCAATCAAGAATTTTATGCATATTTGTATAAGGAATATACTTCTTTGAACACGAGATAGTTAGAAAATATCTTTATTTTGGAGTAATGAATAAGTAACCGTTCTAATTGCTGTAGCCTGTTTCGCCTTGCTTGTTTAAGTAACTCTTGTGAATACAAATGTATGAAAAAGAGAGCGTGTGAAAAGAAGAATCAAATCATTTTCTTTCTATTTACTTTCTTTTCTATTTCCATTGGTATATCAGTAAAATAAGGAAGTGATGTATCTGTTGGGGATAGCGAGCTTTGTGCCGGTTACAAATGCTCAATAAAATGATTGTCTGATGCATTCCAGTATTTCCTATACACGAAATCATTATTGCCATTTAAATTTAACTGATACATCCTGAATATTACGGGGAAGTCTTTGGGTTGCCATTGTTCTTCATACGAGTAACAATAAATCATGCCAAGCTTCTGCATCACATTCCCGCTTCTTGGATTGTTTCTGTCGTGCGTAGCTGTAATATAGGGCAAGCCGTCTTTTCTAACCTGTTTGATGACGGCTTTGCCTGCTTCTGACGTTATTCCCTTATGCCAAAATTCCTTGCGAAGCCCGTAACCGAAATCGTGATGTTCTTCCATATCGACTTTTATATAGCCAATCGGGAAATCATCACTTTTAAGGCAGATAGCATAAGCGTATGCCTGTGGCTGTCTGTACTTTATCGCATACTTTTCCTTATAAAATAGTTTGGTTTCTTCGATGTCTTTCATCGGATACCATGGCAGGAATCTGTTGGTTTCTTCATCTTTGAGTATAAGAAAGAGAGCTTCCATGTCTCTTTCCGTGAATCTCCTTAAAATCAAACGTGCTGTTTCCAATGTGGGTGTATTCATCGACTGTTTGTTATAATTGTAAGTGCAGAATAGGATACGGTTTGCCTTCATTGTCCAATTCTGACTTCGTTACCACGTGAAATCCTAAATGTTTATAGAAACCTACAGCCAGAGTGTTTTGCTCATTCACATCTACCTTGTCCACATGTAACTTATTGATGGCATGAATAATCAATTGTTTGCCGATTCCTTTTCCTCTGTGGTGATTATCAACGAACAGCATTTCGATATTATCTCCAGCTATGCCGATAAAGCCGACCAAATTATTTCTGAGCTCGAACCCCCATAGAGCAACATGAGGAAAATAAGATGGAACATGCTCCTTATAATACAGGAAGTCTTCTTTTTTCAGGAAATCATGCGTATGCGATACTGCACTTTCCCAAATTTCCATCAATCGCGGATAGTCTGATTGTTCTATTTTCCTAATCATAATTTTATTTGTTATCTGCTTAGTTTTGCAAATTTAGTTAAATTTGCAGATAAGGCAAAAAAGGCTCTTGATACTATTATGAAATGTCCCTCAGGCAGGTTTAATGAGGTGCTTGTATTTTCGAAATGGGAAGCATATAGATGTTTTTTTTAAATCGGTCATGTGAATACTTGAAATCTGAGAAGGTTGCTTGGAACAAGACATTAAGTTTGTGGGGATGGGCTGTTTCTTTTTCACTGTTTCTCTGTACGATTTCCAGTAAATCCCGTAACCATCGAACGTTTGTTTCTGTTAATATTGTTGTGTCGAAATGAGACGATGTACATAAGTTTGGTTATCTTGTATACGTTAATCTTTCTTGATATTGTTAATTGTCAAATTCTGCTGAGCTAATCTGTGCTTTTGTAAGGTTATTACAGAGAATTTCCATATATTTGTCATAAACCGGATATGTCCCGGATTTGTTATGATACAGTTTATAAAGGAATGATATGACAGGAGAATTTATTTTACGATTGTTTACTGCCGGTATATTGGGAGCTATTATAGGACTCGACAGAGAGTATCGAGCTAAAGAAGCCGGATTCAGAACTCATTTTCTGGTATCGTTAGGAAGCGCACTTATTATGATTGTGTCTCAGTATGGTTTTATGCAGATAGCGAAGGAACATCATATAGATTTTGACCCCAGTCGGGTAGCAGCCCAAGTCGTAAGCGGCATCGGGTTTATCGGTGCAGGAACAATCATTATACAGAAACAGTTTGTAAGAGGATTGACTACTGCCGCAGGACTATGGGCAACCTCCGGTATAGGTTTAGCTATTGGCAGCGGCATGTACTGGCTCGGCATATCGGCAACCATATTTACATTGTTGGGGCTTGAGTTGTTGACCATAATTTTCAAAAAAGTTGGATTTCATAGTGCTATGATACAATTTTCGACCGGAAATCCCGATAATTTATCTAAGATAACGGATATGGTATTGCAGAAAAATTATCGTATCATCAGTTATGAAGCCAAGCAGGAATGGAGAGAAAATCATGTTGTGTATCACGTTACTATCGTTATTAAAAATCGAAATCATAGTGAGGAAGGGAATGTGTTCAAATACATTCAGCAATTGCCGGACCTGATGATTGAAAAGATAGAATAAAATCTGCTGCTTAAAAATTCATTTAATGATATTCAGAGCCTGATTAGATTTTTCATGAAGTTTGGTCGGGCTTATTTTATATATTATTTATCAGTTTGGTTTTACTGCTTTCATTTGCTTGATATCGCTCTAAAGACATTTTCAAAAGACGAGGCTCGAATAAAAAATTAAGCCGGCTCTAAAATCCAAAACTATATCCTACGGAATAAAATATTTTGTTCCCGTAAGGAGTAAATTTGTTTTGTACGACATCATAATATAACATCACAGATATACCGCTCTTACCGGCTATCGGGAGGTTTGCCCCTGCTCCTACCAAGAAACAGGGTATCACTTCTCCCTTATATGAGTGTCCGTCTCTACGTCCCCAGTTGCGTTGTATCTCCGGTTGAGCTTGAATTGTAATATAAGGAATCGGTTTGACTCGGGCATATAGGTTAAGCCCCATATAATTCATTGTATATCGGCTATCGTCCCAGGTATTATAGCGATAGTAATTGTAACCGATACCACCACCAAAAGAAAAATAGGAGTTTATGCGATATCCTATTTGAGGAGAGATGTTAATAGAGGTTCCGTTGGAAAAGGTCATGCCGAACGAACCGCCTAATTCTATCTTACCTTTTTTTCGTGTCCGGACCAGTTCAGGCTGCGATTTTTTTTCTTCTATTTCCTGATAATCAGATGTCGTCTGATTGACAGACTGCTCATTTTGCAAAATCTTTCTTTCTGTTTCGGAATCAACTTTTTCAAAGCGGAAAGGCCGTTTTTTCTCTCCGGTCTGAGCTATCACAAGAAAACAAGTAAACAGAAAAAAGCATGTAAGCTTAACTTTTATCTTCATATTCTTTTTATTATTTATACAAAGTTAGTAAAGAAACAAGGAGTTAATTCTTTTATTGATAGAAAAAAGACAATTATAACTGTTATAATTTGTAGATTCAATAATATATTTATTAAATTAAATTTTATTTTACATATTATTGTCGACATCTAATTTATTTTGTAATATTGCAGTGTATATATAAATATAATCCACATAATATGAAATTTTTACGATTATCAGCTTTTTTTTTGAGTCTGGTGAGTCTATGTCTTATTTCATGCGAAGAGAATGACGATCCAGCAGAATTGTCGCCAGCCGATAAGGAGGTGCAAGAAGTTATTGAAGAACTGGAAAAAATTCCAGAAATAAGTGATTTTACCGAAGAGCTTAAAAAAGTCTCTATTCCGGATGTAGAAACAAACCAGCTTACAGTATTTGCTGTTAAAAATTAGGAATTGAAGGTTCGCTCTGAAGTTTCAGAAAATCAATTAAACCAGGAAAATATCAAACGTCACATTGCTCGTGGCGCTTATAGTATAGATGAGTTGAAGGATTCGTTATTGTTGACCAGTGTCAGCAACGAACCGCTATTGGTTACTAATCAAAATTCGATTGTTGCCATAAATGGTATTCCTATCGAAACTACCGGAATGAAGATTGGAAACAGTTATATGTATATTGTTCCTGAGGTGATTCCCGTAAATGAATCTATCGACTCAATCCCTTCTACTACAGACAAAGAGGCTATTATTTCGGTGAAACGTTGTAATACAAATTGGTCTGTGATGGACTCTGTTCAGGGAAGACCGATAGAAGGGGCAGAGGTTACGGTGTATACTGCCGACGGCAAGACACTGGGTGTATATTATACTGATGCAAATGGCGAAGTTTCGGTAAAGCATAATGAACCGGAAATAAGTTATACTGCTATTTCGGGTGATTCTCTCAGCAATATATACGATGGATTCATGGTAGAAGGGTTATTTACCAGTCAAGTAGAAATAGATTCATGGCCGAGCTATATCATATCGACTCCTAAACCGGGCGATTTAAAATTTGCTGATATAAATGGAGACGGGGTAATCGATAACAACGATAAAGTCAATGGTATACCTCAAAGATACATTCGTTATGCCGACGGGGAAACATTAAAGAATTCAGTAGTTTATCTGACAAGCAACAGCGTTGTACCTTCTAATGACTGGGCTCAAATGTTGCAATCCCAAAAGGATGAGTGGAACAAACAGTTGAAAAGTTTCCTTAATTTGACCCGAGAAATAGATGCTAAATTGATAGGCTATATTGAAGTCCCTAATATGTTCAATTCCAACTATTTTAATCAATGGGGAGAGAATATATGGAATAGTGGATATGGCTTGATTAATAGTTATTTACAGGCAAATGATAAGTTTGCCAATTCGGATGATTGTCCCGAAAATGTAAAATCGGAATGGGCCACGGCTTCTTTACGTATGCAAGCCGAATGTGCATTGATATATTCGGAATTATCAAAATTTTTCGGTGAAGTCTCCGTTATCAACGATATAACAGGGCAGATGCCTTCGAGAAACAATGACGCACTGGTTGACTATATGAATTACCTAATCAATATGCTCCCTTCTGAGTATTCTACAGCCGTATCGGCTTTGGTGTCGCGCATATATTTATCCGATAGAGAATATGATAGGGCACTTGACCAGTGTAAAAAAATTATGAGTACCGGTAATTACAGTCTGCCGGCAGATAGTTCGTTGGTATTTTCACAGAAAAACGGAAATAACGTAATTTTAGGAGGATATGATGATTCCGACTTTAAATATGCGAAAGGCCTGTATTATCATCCGGTACGTTATTGTGAGATTATGTTCACGGCTGCAGAAGCTGCTCTCGAAACCGGTCGTACCATGGAGGCTTATGAATATATAAATCAGACCCGGCTGTTTAGAGGATATCCTCCTATCGAGAACGGACTTACACAGGATGAGTTACGCCGTGTACTTTGGAATACTTGGAATAATGAGATGTTACTCGAGTCCGCAACATACTTTAACCTGAGAAGGTGGGGCATCTATGTGGCATCTATGCCGGATGCCCAAAACAAGCATCAGTTATTGCCAATACCGACAGATGCTATGAAGGAAAATCCAAATCTTACACAAAATCCGGGATATTAACGGTAGCCAGAATAAAAAATGCGATAAACCCTGTAAAAGCCTTATAAAACTTTTACGGGGTTTATTTTTCATTATTAGTTTGCGAATTGGGGAGAAAAATATATTTCATTAACTTTGCCATTGTGAAATATGAGAAAGGATAGAAATCCGAAAAACAAGAAGATATTTATAAATTATGAAAAAAACTATTTCTATGATGATTGCAGCAACTGCTTTCTCCGTATCGACCGGTATAGCTTCGGTCGAAAGTGTCGATCCGTTTTACAGGGTCGACCGTTTTGCAGACCTGGAAGTATTGCGATATAAAGTTCCGGGGTTCGAAAAATTGACATTGCAACAAAAGAAATTATTATATTATCTGTCTCAAGCGGCAATAGAGGGACGCGATATTATTTATGACCAGAACTGTAAATGGAATTTGGCTATCCGTAGAACTCTCGAAGCTGTTTATACGCAATATAAAGGTGATAGAAGTTCCGATGATTTCGAGGCTTTGGAAACCTATCTGAAACAAGTATGGTTTGCCAACGGTATACACCACCACTACTCTACCGATAAATTTGTTCCCGGATTCGGACAGGAATTTTTTGAAAAAGCTGTAAAGTCTGTCGATACCCGATATTTGCCTCTTCAAAAAGGTGAGACGGTAAACCAATTACTTGCAAATATATCTCCGGTTATCTTTGACCCTGCAATAGATGCTAAGCGGGTAAATCAGGCGGAAGGAGAAGACCTTGTACTGACTTCTGCCGGGAATTACTATGATGGTGTAACACAAGCTGAAGCCGAGGCTTTTTACAATAAGATGAAAAATCCGGACGATTTGAGGCCTGTTTCGTATGGACTGAATAGTCGGTTGGTAAAGAGAAATGGGAAAATCGAGGAGCGTGTTTATAAAGTAGGAGGTCTCTACTCAAAAGCTCTTGAAAAAATTGTGTATTGGCTTGAAAAGGCTGCATCTGTAGCGGAAAATGCTCAACAAAAGGCTGTCATAGAGAAGCTTATCTCTTATAATAAGACCGGAAATCTGAAAGAGTTTGACGAATATGCTATTTTATGGGTAAATGACCTGGACTCCGATATTGATTTTGTCAACGGATTTACCGAAACGTATGGGGATCCTTTGGGGATGAAAGCCAGTTGGGAAGCTCTGGTTAATTTCAAAAATAAAGAAGCCTCCGAAAGAACTCACATCATTAGCGCCAATGCCCAATGGTTTGAGGATAATTCGCCTGTGGACAACCGCTTTAAAAAAGAGAAAGTAAAAGGTGTGTCGGCAAAAGTCATTACAGCTGCTATTCTTGGGGGAGATACTTATCCTTCTACGGCTATTGGTATCAATTTGCCCAATTCCAATTGGATACGTCACGAACACGGTTCCAAATCGGTAACGATAGAAAATATCACTGAAGCTTATGATAAAGCGGCTCAAGGCAACGGATTTGCTGAAGAGTTTGTATGGAGTGATAAAGAAAGAGAATTGATGGAAAAATACGGATTTCAGGCTGATAATTTACATACTGACTTACATGAATGTCTGGGGCATGCTTCGGGAAAATTGCTTCCGGGTACGGACTCCGATGCACTGAAAGCTCATAGTTCTACTCTTGAAGAAGCCCGTGCCGACTTGTTTGCTTTATATTATATGGCAGATCCCAAAATTGTAGAATTAAAGTTATTGCCCAACGCTGAGGCTTATAAATCGGAATATTATAAATATATGATGAACGGGCTCATGACCCAGCTTACACGTATAGAACCAGGCAAGAATATTGAAGAAGCCCATATGAGAAACAGACAACTTATTGCCCGTTATGTTTTTGAAAAAGGGCAAAAGGACAATGTTGTAGAAATGAAGAAAAAGGATGGTAAAACGTTTGTCGTAATTAATGATTATGCAAAAATGCGTTCTTTATTGGGAGAGCTATTGGCTGAAATACAACGGATAAAGTCTACTGGAGATTACGAAGCCGGACGGGATTTGGTAGAAACTTATGGTGTCAAAGTAGACCCAGAATTGCACAAAGAGGTACTCAGCCGTTATGAAAAGTTGAATATTGCTCCTTATAAAGGTTTTGTAAATCCTGTTTATACAGCTGTAACTGATAAGAAAGGAGATATTACGGATGTGACTATTTCTTATGACGAGAGTTACATAGACCAAATGTTACGTTATTCAAAAGATTATTCTAATTTACCGACATACAATTATTAATAAACCGGATATATTTTGGATAAGGTTTTCAGCTTGCTATTGTTTGTAGAACTCTAAGAAAACAGTCTAAATTTTCTTAAAAGAAAATTCAAAAAGCAGGCTTGATAAAATAGAAACAATTTCTTAGCCAACGATTAGTAATGAATTGTCGTATTCTTTGTTAATCGTTGGTTGTTTTACTTATCAACCAATAAAATATGGATGCTCAAATACGTGAAATAAAGCGACAGTTCCGTATGGCAATGAATGGTATCGTATCGACCAGCATGCGGGAAAAAGGTATGGATTATAAGATAAATTTCGGTCTCACTCTTCCTTTGATAAAACGTATTGCTGAAAGATATTCTCCGAACGCGGAACTTGCTGAATTGTTGTGGAAAGAAAATATTCGGGAATCTAAAATTCTGGCCACTTTATTATATCCTGCACAAGAGTTGACACCCGAGATAATGCAGCACTGGGCCGATACAATCGTATACAGAGAGATTGCCGATATGTGTTGCATGAATCTGTTTGATAAAGTTCCTTTTGCTCTCGATAAAGCTCTCAAATGGATAAGCTCTGATAATGAAATGCTCCGCTATACGGGATTTCAATTGATAGCACGACTGGCTATGACCCAAAATGTATTTACAGCAGAAGTCCCGATTTGTATTATGGATATCATAAATACAAATGCCGGCAGCTTTTCAACAACTACTCTTCATGCTGCTATAAACTGTGTAAAACGCATCTTGCAAATTGATAGGCCGACAGCGTTGACCATAAAAACAGCAATCGAATCTTGGAAGAATCATTCTCCTCTAAATAAAAGTATTGCCGAGGATATTATGGACGAATTTTGTTTTTTATACTCAGAGCCAATCGTTTAAAATTTCCAATAAAAATGATTTTTCAGTCCTTTTTTGCGTTTCCTTTTGAGGCAGGCTCCCTGTTTTTTCGTCACATACTTGCTATCGTCCTTAAAGCAGCCACAAAAGGAAACACAAAGCTGCCCCCGGGCAAAATTTAAAAGGGCTTTTATCGTAAATCTCTGTTTCGATAAATATCAGAGAACTCTCAATAATGTATAAATCGCTTTATCTTGCTCTTAAAAAATTTGCATTTATCTTTCTTTCAGAAGTGTGTAATCTCCTCTTTTAATTTATTTGTCGCTATCGGATATTAAAAAAAATATATGTATCTTTGTCTGCTGTGAGTTAAAAAGCTATGCCCGAAGAGAAAACAAAAGAAGTCGTTAGACAGAAGCTGACCCAGTATTTAGAGGCAAAAAAGCTTCGAAAAACACCGGAACGGTATGCGATACTGGATAAGATATATTCGACGAATGAACATTTCGACGTAGATTCCTTGTACGATTTTATGGTAAATAGCAAATACCGTGTGAGTAAGGCTACTGTATACAATTCTATAGACCTTTTTGTAGATGCGGGATTGGTAAGGAAACACCAGTTTGGAAACAATCCGGCCCAATATGAGAAATCTTATAACACAGTAAATCACCATCATCTTATTTGTACCCGATGTGGAAAGGTACAAGAAGTCAAAGACCAGGAAATTATCGATATATTGTCGAATAAAAAATTCGGAAAATTTACAGCATCATATTACTCGCTTTATGTGTATGGAGTTTGTAACCGATGTGCGCAAGCTGAAAAGAAAAAGAAACAAACCGTCCGTAAATAAGACGGATTTTTTTTGAATAAGAAAATAATTACTATAATATTATACCAATGAAAGTAGATGTTTTGTTAGGATTACAATGGGGAGACGAAGGTAAAGGCAAGGTTGTAGATGTACTCACTCCCAATTATGATGTTATCACCCGTTTTCAGGGAGGTCCCAATGCCGGCCATACATTAGAATTCGACGGACAAAAATATGTACTCCGTTCTATTCCTTCGGGTATTTTTCAAGGGGGAAAGATAAACATTATAGGCAATGGTGTGGTTCTCGACCCGTTGTTGTTCAAAATTGAGGCCGAAAGTCTTGCCGAAAGCGGACACGACCTGACTAAACAACTCTACATTTCTAAAAAAGCGCATCTTATTCTCCCGACACATCGCATTCTCGATGCAGCTTATGAAGCAGCTAAGGGTGATGCAAAAATCGGGACAACCGGAAAGGGTATCGGTCCGACGTATACCGATAAAATAAGCCGTAACGGATTGCGCGTAGGCGATTTATTGCATAATTTTGACGAGAAATATGCTAAAGCTAAGGCAAGGCATGAGGCTATATTAAAATCATTGAATTATGATTATGATATTACCGAGCTTGAGGCGCAATGGTTTGAGGCTGTTGAATATTTGAAAAAATTCAATTTAATAGATAGCGAGCATGTTATCAACGACTATTTGAAATCAGGCAAGTCAGTTTTAGCGGAAGGTGCTCAAGGCACACTACTTGATATTGATTTCGGTTCATATCCGTTTGTAACTTCGTCCAATACGATATGTGCCGGGGCTTGTACAGGTTTAGGTGTAGCACCCAATAAAATCGGGAATGTATACGGTATATTCAAGGCTTATTGTACCCGTGTGGGTAGCGGGCCTTTTCCTACTGAACTTTTTGATGAAACAGGAGAAAAGATACGGGCTATCGGCCATGAATTCGGTGCCGTTACCGGACGTTCGCGCCGTTGCGGTTGGATAGACCTCGTGGCCTTGAAGTATGCCATTATGGTAGATGGTGTCACTCATCTGATAATGATGAAAAGCGATGTGCTCGATACATTTGAAACGATAAAAGCTTGTGTCGCTTACAAAATAAACGGGAAGGAGACCGAGCAGTTCCCCTTTGAAATCGGTGATGATATAGAACCGGTATATGTCGAGCTCCCCGGATGGCAGTGTGATATGACCAAGATGCAAAGTGAAGATGAATTCCCGGAAGAATTTAATGCGTATCTCTCTT
>UMEI01004666.1_pt1 | contig 17792 bp, 24 predicted proteins | sample 1964711 | NCBI WGS metagenome assembly UMEI01 (sample SAMEA4836016, study PRJEB28245) | human gut metagenome | biome: gut microbiome; material: fecal sample | place: Denmark | collected 2008 | reverse complement strand
ATGTTGTATGATAATGAAAAATGTATTGGAGGATTATAGGATGAACGAAAGAATTAAGGATCTCGTAGATGGAACAACAGGTGTTATAGGAGAAATCATAGCAGAAGATGTAATTCCAGCACTTGGAGCCGCAATGCTGAAAGGGACTGCCATAGAAGTGGCAACAGGTGCGGTCAGCGCGATTTCTCCAAGAATAGGTGGTATTATGATTGCATATAAGCAGAAACGCTTGGAAAGAAATTGGGAGCAGTATATAGCTTTGATTGCAGAGCATCAGGAAGAACTGAATCAAAGGTTGAATAAACTCGAAGAAAAACAACGCGAAGAAGTGAAAGATATATACTTTCCGTTAGTGTCTGATTATGTGGGAGAAGAAAAACAGTCTGAAAAGATAAAATTTATCGTGAATGGTTTTATCAATCTGTCAGCCGGGATCAATATGCAGGAAGATACAACACTGATGTATTACGATACATTAAGCCAGTTGAGCATGCTTGACCTCAGAGTGTTAAAATTATATACACAGCAGTATATCAATGAGGATCAGACAGGCGATGACATATATACCGTAATGGCTGATTATCAGATCGACATGGCACAGGTTTCGATGATAAAAGAAAAATTATTGAGACAGGGATTACTTCTCAGCCAGAATGAAGAGAAGATGGAGGAAAACATCAATAATGTTTCCGAATTCATAGAAGGATTAAGCAAAAACAAAAAGAATCTGAAGTTAAAGCGGATCAACAAAATAAGGAGAAGTGATTCCTACAAGATAACATCGTACGGAAGAAAATTCCTGAACTTTTTTACTGATATTGCTGAAGAGCAAACAGAAAAATAGAAAGCAAATATAAGGCACCCTCCGGGGTGCTTTTTCGATGCCCAAAAAGCAAATACCGAGGGGGTGAGGACCATGGGAAATCCGAGGAGCGCAAACGGGAACCTGCGTAGGAAACACCGGGCAAGGCTGCGGGCAATTGGTGGAGTATGCGGGATCTGCAAAGACAGGCTGGGTCCGATCCATTATGATGAACCAAGTGACAGCAAACATCCACTGTCATTCGTGATCGACGAGATCCGGCCGGTATCAAGATGGCGTGAGTTTGGCTATGTATCGAGAGAGGCAGCAGCCCAGGACTGGAACAACCTGCAGCCAGCACATTACTGCTGCAATGCAAGGAAAGGCAATAAAACGTTACAGGAGCTGGCACATAGACCCAAAATGGACGGGATCAATGCGCCGGATGGTGACTGGTAGAGAGGGGTGGGGAGGGATCCCCCCATGGCGCCGAAGGCGACCCCACACCGTCCAGCGCCGATTTACACACAGGAAAATTACAAGGAGCGGTCTAAGGATGGCAAAAACAAAGAAAATGGCAACAGTTGCGGCATTTGGAACACGGCTGGAACAGCTGGAAAATCTGGCAAAAATACTGGCAAAACAGATCGATCTGTGCACAGGCAAGCTGGATGATAGCGTAAAAACTGTACCGCAGCTTGTAAAACAGTACAGAGAAACGATAAAAGAAATTGAAGAGATCAGAGGGGTGAGCGAAGACGATGACGAGATCGGAGAAATCCTCTCAGCGAGAAAAGCTGACGGGAAGCCAGATGCCGTCCGTTAGGATCACTCCGGAATACGAATATACGGACGGGCCGGATGCGGTAAAAGTGCTTGCGGTCGGAAAACTGATCGTGGATCCGTGGCAGGGAGAAGTATTGAATGACTGGATGGGACGCACAGAAGAAGATACCTGGTCAGCTACGACCTGTGGCTTATCTGTTCCAAGACAGAACGGGAAAACACTGGACACATCCGGAAGGATAGCGTCCGGGATGATCATGTATAGCGAGTGGGTGATCTATACAGCCCATCTGCAGAAAACAGCGACCGAGACATTTATGGAACTGAAAGGACTGTTTGAAAGCCGGGGACTTCGAAAATATGTAAAAGAGATCAGAACCGCACTTGGCCGGGAACAGATCCTTTTAAAAAATGGAGGGCGAGTTGTATTCGTGGCCAGAACGAGGAATGGGGGCCGAGGCCTGCATGGAGACTGTCTGGTATTTGACGAAGCACAGGAACTGACGAGTGAGCAGCAGGCTTCCTTCCTGCCGGCAATATCCGCTTCGAAGAACCCACAGACAATCTACCTGGGAACGCCGCCGGATGAAAATTGCACCGGTACAGTATTCCGGGGTATAAGGGAAAAAGCGAAACAAGGGAAAAGCACGTCCACTGCCTGGACGGAATATTCCGTGGAAGAGATCGGAGACGTGACCGATCGAAGGCGATGGGCAGAATGTAACCCGGCCCTTGGGAGAAGAATGAAAGAATCAACGATAGCTGCAGAGTGTGAACAGATGGATGAAGATACATTTGCAAGAGAACGTCTTGGATGGTGGTCACCGGTCAATAACGACCAGGACTATGCAATCGACAGGAAAAAGTGGGAGGCATGTGCATCCGAAGAAGAAAAGCCGGAAGGAAAGACGGCATATGGAATCAAATTTTCTTTGGACGGTTCTACTGTGGCACTATGCGGTGCTGTTTGTCCGGATACCGGAAGGGCAAGAATATCCCTGATCGAACTGCGGCCAACTGAACGAGGAATTCTTTGGCTTGCAGACTGGCTGAATCAGAGATATACAACAGCCTCCTGCGTGGTTATTGATGGTCGGAATGGTGTTGATTATCTGATAGAAAAGATCACATCTGTATGGAAATACAAGAAGTCGATCATCCGGCCAACGGCAAAAGAAGTGATCGCATCAGCAACGCAGCTGGAACAGGAGATCAACGAACAGACTGTGACCTGGTACAGGTATCAGGAAGTTTTGCAGGAATCTGCGATTACTGCAGTAAAAAGACCGATTTCCGGTGGCTGGGGGTTCGGCGGGGAGAATTCCGTACCGATCGAAGCCGCGGCGCTGGCACTTTGGGGATGCAGAACATCAAAACGGAATCCGAATAAGAAGATGAGGATAGGATAATGGAACTGAATTTTGGAAGGGTAGTAGATCTGCCAGAGGAAGAACAGCAGCAGCTGGACGAACTGAAATATATCTATGATTACCACCGGACAGCCAACCGGAAGAAACGGCGCTATTACAACGGGAAGATCACACTGAATGAAGTGAACCTTGGGATCGCATTGCCGTCAGGTCTTGGAAAACTCCAGATCGGCTGTGCCTGGGGAGCCAAGACAGTGGATGTCCTGGCGGCAAGGTCTATGTTCGATGGATATGTAACAGAAAATGGTGCCAAATCCGACAGTATGAATGAAATCCTGCGCCGGAATCATTTGTGTACGGAATACAGCAAAGCGGTCAAAGAAGAATTAAAGTACGGCTGCGTGTTTGCGGCTGTGTCAGGAACCATGGACGGTGCGGAGATCCGGTTTTATTCCCCACACTGTGCGGCAGCATCCTGGGACGCACATAACGGCAGGATCAAATGCGGGTTTGCGTTTGAAGACGGGCGAAAAGATGAGTCGGATATCACATGGTCCCCGGAACATGTGAATTTCTACACGGAAACAGATATCTGGGAGCTGGAACGGATCGGGGGAACCTGGTACGCAAAGGGAACCCCGCAGCATTTTGGGGAACCGATGATGGTCGCAATGATCTGGGATGCCACACACGACAAACCGTTTGGACAGTCAAGACTGAAGGAACCCATCCGCAGGCTGATCCAGGGATATGTAAGGACAGTAGCGAATGCGACGATAGGACTGGAATTTGCCACTTCCCCGCAGAAATATTTGTTGGGAGTATCGGATGAGCAGTACGATCAGCTGATTGACAACAAATTCCGACAGTACGTCGGCAGCATCCTTTACAGTACAAATAACCCGGAAACCGGTGAAAAGCCGGCATTTGGGCAGCTGACACAGGGAAATATCGAGCCGCATGTACAGATGCTGCGGATGCTGGCAACCCAGTATTCCGCTGCAACCGGTCTGACAGCCACGGATGTCGGTGTGGTCAATGATGCGAATCCGACATCCAGTGAAGCGATCATCGCACAGTCCCAGACCTTGATCCTTATGGCGGAACAGCTCAACAGATCCAACGGGGATGCGCTGTACCGGCTCGGCCGGATGGCACTTGCGGTAGAACTTGGAGTAACGCCGGATACCCTGCCGGAAGACGAGCAGGGTATCATTGCACACTTTAAAAATCCGGCGATGCCAAGCGTTGCGTCTACTACGGATGCGGCACTCAAGATCTCAACGGCAAGAGAAGGATTTGCACAGACCGATGTGTTCCTCGAGATGATCGGGTTCGACCAGGCGGACATCCGCAGGATCCGGGCACAGGAGCAGAGGGCGAAAGGGGAAACGATCCTGACGGAGGAATTTGACGATGAAAATATCGACGAAGGCGTGGACACAGTACATAACGAAAATGTCACGGATCAGCCGGAAAGCAGCTGATCTGATGCAGGAATGGGTCCGGAAAAATGGATTTGGAAACGATAAGGCACTTTTGGATTACGCCTATGCACTTTCACAGCATTATGGAAAAGCGATCGGCGCGCTATCCTGCCAGATGTACGAAGCCACGGCAGCAGCACAGGGCGTAACAATCCCGCCGGCAGAGATCGCAGATCTTCCGGAATATGGGGAAGTGGCAAAAACGGTACATGGAACCATGAAACGGTCACAGATGCAGGTTCCTGCGGCTCTGGAACGGCTGGTGAAACTTGTCGGTGCGGATACCACACTGAAGAATGCAAAACGAGACGGCGCGGAGTTTGCCTGGGTACCCCATGGCGATACCTGTGCTTTCTGCGCCACCCTGGCATCCAGAGGATGGCAGCAGGTATCGCAGGAGACGCTCAGAAAAGGACATGCGGAACATATCCATGCACACTGTGATTGTGAATATGCCGTCAGATTTGACGGGGAGAGCACAGTGGCGGGATACGATCCGGAAAAGTACCTTGAAGAGTATTATGATGCCGGTGGCGATATCAATGCCATGCGCCGGATCCGTTATCAGAAAAACAAGGACGCTATTAATGCGAGAAAAAGAAAACTGTATGCGGACAAGAAAATTGGAGATATTGAAAAACTACTACATTCTGATATAATGATATCAGGAGCGAGAATTACGAATCTGGACAGTACAGAGGCGGAAAAATTCGCAGATATGTATTATAAAGAAATTCGAAGTTTTTCAACGGATGCAAAGAAAATTGCTAAAAATCTCGAAAAAGAAGAGACAGAAATTAAGAAAATTAAGGCGTATTTGTTTGAAGATGATTCTTTCACCGATCCGGATACAGGAGAAAGCAGACAGTTCGATCCGGACTGTGCAATCGCACAGAGCTGGCAACGCTTGATGATCGGAAAGAATATCAAACCACATGATAAGACTTTAGTAGAACATGAGTTGCTGGAAATGAAGATCAAAGAGGAGAATCCTGGAATAGATCATAGGAAAGCACATGAGTTGGCATCGGAGAAGTATAATTACCCAAGGGAGGTGTTGGAATATTATGGTAATCTTAAAAAACATAAAGAAGGTAAATGATAGTATTTCAGCCGATTACTATCCGGAAGGAAAAGAACCGAAAGGCTTTATCAAAATACGGATTTCTGATGGAGAAGTCATGGAACATGAAAATACAAATATGTTTGCTGCACCGCATGTAAAGCGGGAATTAAAACGTATTGCAAAAATGGAGAATCCACCGGAAGAAAAAACGGTAATATGGTATTAAGCGCCACTGATCAGAAATGGTTAGTGGTATTTTTATACCAATTTTTAGGAAAGAGAGGATTAAAAAATGAAAAGAGCAATGTTAAGTCAGCCAATGGCTGGAAAAACGGATGAGGAGATTATCGAAACAAGAGAGAAAGCTATGAAAGCATTAAAGAAAAAAGGCTACGAGGTTGTAAATACTCTTTTTACAGATGAGTGGTACAGCAACGAGGCTATGAAGGAACGTGGCGTTGTGCAGATTCCACTCTGTTTCTTAGCAAAGTCTTTGGAGAATATGAGCCTGTGTCATGCGGCGTATTTCTGTAAAGGATGGGAAAATGCCAGAGGATGCAGAATCGAACACGATGCAGCAGTGGCATATGGTCTGGAAATTATCTACGAATAAAAATTGCACCGGTGCAAGGAGGTGAGCATGATGGCAACATCAACGATGAATATTCTGATCATATGTGTTGCAGTAATTGTTTTGGCAAAATGGTGTTGATCACATAAGAGAGATAAATTTTAACACGCAGAAATGCGTGTTATTTTTATGGCAACACGTGCCTGAAACGTGGAAAACAAAAAATACTCAAATCAGGAGGGAAACAAGATGGCAGATGATAAGACATTCACCCAGGCAGAAGTAGATTCGATCGTAGAGGGACGCCTTGCGAGAGAGCGTCAGAAATATTCTGATTATGAAGACCTGAGAGAAAAAGCAAGCAAGTATGACGAGTACCAGGAACAGAGCAAGACGGAACTCCAGAAAGAAAAAGAGAAGTCAGATGCTCTCCAGGCGAAACTCGCGAAGCTTGAAAAAGAAGGCACTGTAAGACAGGTAAGAGAAAAAGTTGCAAAGGACACCGGAGTTCCGGCAGAGCTGCTGACCGGGGAAGACGAGGAAAACTGTAAAAAACATGCAGAAGCGATCCTGAAATTTGCAAACCCCAAAAGCTATCCGGGGACAAAGGGAAATAAAAGACATATAACAGAACATCATGCAGAAGATGATGCGATGAGAGAATTCGCACATCAAATTTTTGGTAAAGGAGAATAAGCACTATGGCAGCATTACTTAGTTCAAATTTTGAAATCCCGGCAGAGATTTCCGCCGGGATTTTTGAGAAAGCACAGAAAGGTTCTACCCTGGCACAGTTATCCGGGGCAACGCCGCAGAAATTCGGGAAACAGCAGGTTTGGGTGCTGACAGCACCGCCGAAAGCGGAACTGGTAGGGGAAGGTGACAAGAAATCACCGACACCGACTACATATGCAGCAAAGACGGTAAACCCATTCAAACTGCAGGTGACAATGAGATTTTCACAGGAAGTCCAGTGGGCGGATGAAGATGTCCAGATCGGGGTATTAAAAGATCTGGCTTCCAATGCCGGCATTGCACTGGGAAGGGCACTGGATCTGGTTGGGATCCACAAGATCAACCCACTGACCGGAACGGTATCATCTATGGTAAAAGAAGGGCTGATCGACACAAAACAGTCATCCACTCTTTCTGGAACAAAGTATGATGACGCGATCGAAGCGGCAGCAGGAATGATCATCTCTGCAGGTTATACACCAAGCGGAATCGCCATGGATCCGGCACTTTCCTTTGGCCTTTCAACAATGAGAGACACGACAGGAAGAAAAATCTATCCGGAACTGGGCTTCGGACAGAACACATCTAACTTTTTGGGCATGAATGCAGCAGTATCCGATACGGTATCTGCAAAAAATGAAATCAGTGTGGCGTCCAAACTGCTTGGAATCGTTGGACAGTTCAATGCTTTCCGCTGGGGCGTGCAGAGATCCATTGGAGCGCACCTGATCGAATATGGCGACCCGGATGGACTGGGAGACCTGCAGAGACAGAACCAGATCGCGATCCGTGCAGAAATCGTATATGGAATCGGTATCTTAGACAGCAATGCGTTTGCGAAGATCGTCAGTGGGGAGTAAAACATGAAATATCTGTATAAACAGACCGGCGTAGTGGTTGAGTCCAGTGTGAAGCTGGACCCCGCTGTTTTTAAACCGGTCACAGAACCGGAAGAGGAAACCGCAAGCCAGGAACCGGCAGAGCAGGAAGAGCCGGTGGAACAGGAAGAGCCGGAAAGCCAGGAGCCGGTGGAACAGGAAGAACCAGAGAAACAGGAACCGCCGGAAGAAAAAAAGCCGGTGAAAACTACTGCAAAAAGAATTGCAACACGGACAAAGAAATAAGGTGAGAACATGGTGTATGCAACATTTGAGGATATCGTAAAAAGAAAACCTGTGGAAACATCAGAAATGGAGCGATGCGAGGCTTTACTGGAAGACGCAGGAATCATCATCGATGCATTTAACGCGAAAGCTGCAGCAGAGTCTAAAAGACTCGTTTCCTGCAACATGGTGATCCGGGTGCTGGGAAGCGGCGATGCGGGAGTCCCGATCGGGACAACACAGGCTACCGCATCCGCCCTGGGGTATTCGCAGAGCTGGACAAACGCTAACGGAAGCGGGGAACTGTACCTGACCAAGCTGGATAAAAAGATCCTGGGAACGGGGAACCGGATCGGATATACAGACCCGTATCAGGATCTGATCCAAACGGAGGAGGGCTGAAATGTTCAAAGGGATCCCGGTAACACTGTATGAAAAGACAGAGACAGGAAAAGATGAATTTGACCATCCGGTGTACAAAGAAACACCGGTAACCATTAAAAATGTTCTTGTGGCTCCTGCGTCCACAACAGAAATCCTTGACACCATGAACCTGACCGGAAAGAAAGCAGTATACAATATCGCAATCCCGAAAGGGGACCGTCATACATGGCAGGACTGCCGGGTGGACTTTTTCGGACAGTCCTGGCGGGTGATCGGGTTCCCACAGCAGGGAATCGAGAAAAATATCCCGCTGGACTGGAACCAGAAATGGATGGTGGAGCGGTATGAGTAGCAAAGTAAAGATCGAATTAAACCGTGAGGGAGTCCGGGAACTGATGCGGTCACCGGAGATGCAGGCAATCCTTCAGGAACAGGCGGCAAAGATCGCAGGGGAATCCGAGACAGAGACATTTATCGCCCAGACCCGTGCTGTTGTGAAAGTGGGTGGAGACGATGGGAATAACGGACTTCTGAAAGCAATGGGTGGAAATTCCCAGGCACGGACCGGAAAGCAGGTAAAAGGATATTACCGGACGGGAAAGAACGGTCAGAAAATATGGGTGAATTCCTATCAGAGGAGAAAGTGATGATAGAAAAAATCGTTAAGGATTATCTACAGTCCAGTCTTGGCGTACCGGTCAGGCTGGAGGAAGAAGAGGATCCTGGAAAAGAATATATCCTGGTGGAGAAGACTGGATCCGGCACAGGAGACCATATCAAACGGGCTACACTGGCGGTACAGTCTTTTTCTATGTCCTTGTACGGGGCAGCAGCGCTCAATGAGCGGGTAAAAGAAGCAATGGAAACAATCATGGAACTGGACGATATCAGCAGATGCGAGCTGAACACGGATTACAACTATACCGATCCTACCAGGAAGAAATACAGGTATCAGGCAGTGTTTGATGTTGTCCATTATTAGGAGGGAAACAGAGTGGATACAAAAAATGTGAGTACGGGAAAGCCGAAGATCGGCGGTGCGATTTTCCGGGCACCGTTAGGGACGGAACTTCCGAAGGATGCAAAGACAGCGTTGAATGCAGCGTTTAAGGGATTAGGGTACTGCTCGGACGATGGAGTGACCAATTCCAACAGCCCGGAGACAGACAACGTAAAAGCCTGGGGTGGAGATACCGTCCTGAATCTGCAGACGAGCAAGGAAGACAGCTTTAAGTTCAAACTGCTGGAGATCCTGAATGTGGATGTACTGAAGGCGGTATACGGTGATGCTAATGTTACCGGAACCCTTGAAACGGGAATCACAGTGAAAGCCAACAGCGATGAAGCGGAGGCGTGCTCCTGGGTGGTCGACATGATTTTAAATGGCGCGTTAAAACGGATTGTCATCCCGTCGGCAGCAGTTACGGAGGTAGCGGACATCGTCTATAAAGATTCGGAGGCTATCGGATACGAGACAACGCTGAAAGCTACGCCGGATGAAGAGGGACAGACCCATTATGAATATATCGTAAAGAAAGGTGAGTAGGATGGTTACAGAAATGATACAAAGAGAAGCAACGACGATCGGCGGCACAACAGAGAGCGGCTTTCAGTACAACATCGATCAGGAAGTTATGGATGACTATGAGCTGCTGGAAGATCTGTGCGAGGTCGACAACGGAAATGCAGGCAAGATTACGACGGCAGCCAGACGTCTTCTTGGAGACGATCAGTTAAAAGCGCTTAAGGAACACCTGAGAAATGAAAAAGGCAGAGTTCCTGCTTCTAAAATGATCGAAGAGATTTCACAGATATTCAAGGATCAGTCAGTAAAAAACTCATAATCCTCGCCCACATGATCAATACAGATGAGGAAGCGTTAATCTGCGATTTTGCAGAAACCTACCACATCTATGATTACAGATCCCTGCCGTTATATACGGTGGGGATTTTTGCGTGTGGGCTGAGGCCTGATTCCAGGATTGGAATGCGGATATCCAATTCGAAACTTACGACAGACCAGACAATCCTCGCCCTGATCGCAGATAACACCAGGGCGCTCACCTGGCTGAACAGTACAGATGGGGCAAAAGGGATCAACAGACCGAAGTCACTGGTAGAGGCACTGCTTGGAGAAATGAAACCAAGGGAGAGCGGGATCGAGACATTTGAGACAGGACAGGATTTCGACGATGCATGGAGAAGACTGACAGGAGGCGAGCAGTAGTGGCAACAGAACTTGCGAAAGCATATGTGCAGATTATTCCGTCTGCACAGGGAATCAGTGGAAAAATTCAGCAGGCAATAGACCCAGAGGCAGAACCGGCGGGGGCTTCGTTTGGAGGTAAATTAGTTGGAAAGTTAAAAGGGATTATTGCTACTGCAGCAATTGGAAAAGCGCTAGGATCAGCAATCAGTGAGGGAGCAAATCTTGAGCAAAGTCTTGGCGGAATTGAGACACTATTCAAGGATAGTGCTGACAAGGTTAAGGCGAATGCTGCGGAAGCCTATAGGACAGCCGGTATGAGCGCGAATGATTACATGGAATTGACCACAAGTTTCTCGGCAAGCCTCCTTTCCAGCCTGAGCAACGATACCTCTAAGGCAGCAGATATGGCAGATATGGCTATGACAGACATGTCCGATAATGCCAATAAGATGGGATCCAATATGGAAGACATCAAGAATGCCTATCAGGGCTTAGCGAAGCAGAATTACACGATGCTTGACAACCTGAAACTGGGATATGGTGGAACGAAGACGGAGATGGAGCGTCTGTTAAAAGATGCCCAGAAGATCAGCGGTGTGAAATACGACATCAATAACCTGTCAGATGTATATTCTGCGATCCACGTGATCCAGGGAGAACTGGATATTACGGGAACGACGGCAAAAGAAGCAGCAACCACGATATCCGGATCCATGAATTCCATGAAAGCAGCAGCGCAAAATGTGATGGGACAGATCGCCCTTGGCATGGATATCGGACCGGCGCTGTCGGCTCTGGGAGAAACCACGATCACATTCTTTGCCGGGAACCTTCTCCCTGCGGTGGCAAACGTTCTTTCTGGGCTTCCGGATCTGATCTCCGGAGTGACAAGCGTGATCGTCAGAAGCATGAATATGGCCGCCAGCAACATGGACTCCATCGTAAGCCAGGGTGGACAGATTGTCTTGAACTTGGCATCGTCCATCCTGGAAAATGCCCCGTTTCTTCTGGAAGCAGTGCTGAAACTGGCAATGTCTTTGGGAGAAACATTGATCAATACGGACTGGGGGGGCGTCGGGCGGTCTGTGATGGATGCGCTGTCAGGAAGCATTGACAGTGCAGCAGGAGAGATCCTTGGCATCGAGGGAGGAGAAATCCTGACCTATCTGGCAGATGCACTGGAGCAAAAACTGCCAGTATTGATGATCAAAGGATCTAATATACTGATGAGCATTATAAATGGAATCCTCCAGAAGATTCCCAATATCATCACAACGGCAGGAACGATCATCACAAATTTTGCAAACGGAATTACACAACAAATACCGTTCGTTGTGGAAACGGCAGGAACCATGATTACTAATTACATAGATGTAATTTCATCATTGTTGCCACAAATTGTCCAGTCTGGAATCAAACTGATTTTGAATTTTGCAAATGGAATAACACAGAAGTTGCCATCTATTGTTGAAATGGCAGGAACTATGATTACTAATTATATAAGTGCAATTTCATCATTGTTACCGCAAATTATCCAGTCAGGTGTGCAGCTGGTCTTAAATTTCATAAGTGGAATAGCACAAAAATTGCCATATATTATTGGAATGGGCGGGACTGTGGTCACTAATTACATAAATGCAATTTCATCATTGTTACCGCAAATTATCCAGTCAGGTGTGCAGCTGATTTTAAATTTTGTAAATGGAATAATACAAAAACTTCCTGCTATGGTCGAAACGGCTGGAAAGATTGTGACCAATTTTGCAAGCGGAGTTTTAAATAATCTTCCGCAAATTATATCTGCTGCAATTCAAATGGTAACTAAAATTGTGATTACAATCGGTCAGAATCTTCCACAAATTTTACAATCTGGAGTTATGATTGTTGGAAAATTGGCAGCTGGATTGATTCGTGCGATTCCGACGTTAATTGGTCAGATTCCACAGATCATAGAGAGCATAAAAAATACATTTTTGAATGTGGACTGGGGTTCTATCGGTCATAACATTATCCAGGGAATTACGAATGGACTTAAGAGTGCTGGGCACATGTTATGGGAAGCTGTCAAGGGAATACTCGGAAATTTCAAAGATAATGTCCTGGCATTTTTCGGAATTCATTCACCTTCCCGCTGGGGTATATTTGTCGGAGAAATGATCGATGCCGGATTTGCGAAAGGTATCATCGGAGAACTTCCGACAGTTAATTCCGCAGTGACCAAACTTCAGGATATTGCCACAAGTCCGTTCTCAAACGCAAGCCTGAACTACGAATTACAGGGAGCAGCGAAAGCATCAGGAACCGACCAGGGGACAGCGGACCGTCTGGATACATTGATCGCATTACTGAAAATGATTCTTGCTGCCATTGGAGATAAGGATGATGACAATCCGAGCGAACGGGAACTGATCCGTACATTAAGAGATTTGGGGGTTGTATTTACATGATAGAGATCCAATATGCATCTTCGGATGGAAAAGAATACAATCTCGTGGGGGACCGGATGCGGGCGACATCCGGATACTTCCACGAATATGAATGGAAACCAATGACTACAGACCAGGAGATCGGTGCAGATGTTTACGGTTTTGAAAAAGAGCCTAAGACATATCAGATAACATTGACATTCCGCGGTCCGCTTGAAGAGCGAAAAGCGAAAATGGATGAACTGACCAACAGTTTTGAATACGATATCGTCAATAAAACACCGGGAAGGATCTGGTTTGGACGATACTATATCGACTGCTACATCAAAGACGCAGCGAGTAAAGTATCAGCAACGAAAAATAACTGGACAGATATGGAGATTGGGATCTACTGCCCATACCCTATGTGGGCAGTAGAAGAAACCAAAAACTTCTATCCGGACAGTGCCGATAAGGCAGAGCAGTATGAATTCCTGGATTATCCATATGGTTATCCGTATGATTATTCCAGACCATCCTCCGGGACGCAGCACTGGTATGTAGACCACTACAGAAGCAGCAATTTCCGCATGACGATTTATGGACCGTGCGCCAATCCAAGGATCACCATAGCCAAACAGATCTACCAGGTATATGATACGCTGGAAACGAATGAGTATATAGAGATCAATTCCAGGAAAAAGACGATCATAAAAAAGCTGGCAAATGGAACGGAACAGAATATTTTCTACAAGAAAGCAACTGGGAATTCCGTATTTACTGAGATACCGGCAGGAGATCTGCTCATCAGCTGGAGCGGTGAGTTCGGGTTTGACATTACCGTGTTTAAGGAAAGGAGTGTGCCTGAATGGACCTCATAAAAACAGAACCTTCCGGAAGACAGATCGGGTATATCCAGGGAGCAGATATCGACTTCGAGGTGGGAGAGGACGAGTCCACAAGCATCAACGACTTTGAGATCGAGATGAAACGATGGGACTGGGATGGTACGATACAATACGGTTCCAGGGTTTACTCACCGGATACAGAATACGGCGGGATCGTCCGGGAAATAGCCACAGACACGAGTGCTGATGTGATCCGTGCGAAAGGATATACCTGGAGGGGAATGCTCACAAAAAAGATCATACAGCCTTTGGGTGGACAGGATTATGCAGTTGCATCCGGGGAACTGAATGCGATCATAAAAGCAAAAGTGGAAGCAGAGTTTCCGGGACTCTTTTACGGGGTTACTACAGATACGGGCGTTACAGTGAGCAATTACCAATTTGACCGATACTGTACACTGCACGCCGGGCTGGTTAAGATGCTGAAATCCGTAGGATACCGACTGGATATCCGGTATCAGGAAGGCGATGTCGGTACGACAGGGTATGTGCGGGTGAGGGCTGTTCAGATCAACGACCTGTCATCAGAATATGAGCTGACAAATGATAATAACATGAATTTCACAACGGACGATAACCGGCAGGGAATCAACCATTTGATCTGTCTCGGAAAGGGAGAATTAAAAGACAGGCTGGTCATCCATCTGTATACGGATCAGAACGGGGCAATTTCACAGACCAGGCAGCATTTCAAGGGAACAGAAGAGATTGCCGCCATCTATGACAGCAGCGGATCAGAAAGAGATGACCTGGTTAAAAATGGGATGAAGGAACTGGAAAGCAAGAAGTCGAGCATGTCCTACAATATGACGATGACCAAACTGGAAGGGAATATTGACCTTGGGGACATCGTTGGAGGCAAGGATTATCTGACCGGGATCAGCATGAAAAAGCCGATCAGCCGAAAGATCTGGTCGATTTCCGCAGGAAAAGAAAAAGTGGAGTATAAGCTGGAAGGAGAGACATAATGGAGATCATCACAGGATATACAGGAAAATCACATGTCACCTCTGAGATGGACCGGGATGTGAACATCGGGCTGATCGGCGGGGAATCTTATGTGCTGCAGACGGGAATGCAGCTGGAAGCAGAAGTATCATCGAACAATGAGATCAAGATCAGGGATGGGGTGCTGATGCACCAGGGCTGCACTGCGTGCATCAAAAAGAATACCTACGACTCGCTGACGATCATCAACGGTTCACAGGGGATGAAGAGGATCGATCTGATCGTTGCCAGATACGAAAAAGATCAGAATGATGGAACAGAAAACCTTGACCTGCTGGTGATCCAGGGAACACCGGCAGAAAGCAGCCCGGATGTCCCGGATCACATGCAAGGAGATATACAATCCGGTGATTATATCGCAGATATGCCGCTGTATCAGGTAGTGATCAACGGACTGAACATTACGGAAGTCAGGAAAGTATTTTCCGAGGCATCAAGCATCCAAAAGCTGCAGGATGAAAAGGTGGACAAGTCCAAGTTGTTCCGGAAAGCAGCCCGCCTCTCTTATTACAGCGCGACCTGGATGTATGCAAGCGTGAACGTAGGAAAGCAGTTCACAGGATGTATCCCGCAGGTAACACTGATGTATAAGAGCAGCTACCCGGTTGTAAATACAATAAATGTATCGGCAGAAGAGGTAGATGAAAATGGAAATACAAAAATATGGGCTTATGGAAGCGGCTATGTATCCGGCCATGTAATGAATGTGCTGGTAGACTGCCGTGCGGAGTAGTGGTATGAAGATTATTTTTAATGATTTGACGGAAATGGTTATACAGTCAGCAGAAATCCAGCCAGATGGAAGTCTACTGATCAAAACGATAGCAGAACCGGAAGAACAGCTGAAGAGCCGGTTCCAGGATGAGAGTGCCGTGAAAAAGATGAGCGTAACAGAGAGGGAAGATGTCCTGAATGTCTATGAGGGATACACCGATCTGGAAGCCATCGTGAAATATACGGCAGGAATCATCGGCGTGATCCTTTATAAGAAGGGGGAAACACCGGAAGAAAAAATCGGGAAGTTACAGAAAACAGTAGACATGCTCCAGGAGTGCATCCTGGAAATGTCCGAGCAGGTATACCAGTAAGGGAGAAAGGAAGAAAAAATGATGGCAATGTTATGGGCGCAGCAGATTATGAATGGAAAGAGAACCTATAAAGAAGTACCGAGAATGTTAAAAGAAAAGGTAAAAGAAATCCTGAAAGATTCCGGAATGGGAGAACTTGTGACCGAAGAATAAGAACCGGAGGAACTAGACAATGAATACAATACCGGTAGAATTAAAAACAGAACAACCGCATGTATATACAGGCGTATATCAGCATGATTACGGTCAGATCCTGCAAATCCACGGTAAAAACCTCCCGGCAGTAGCAGAAGTACAATTTTCCCTGCAAGACCAGGGCGGACAAACAGAGACGAGAGTCGGCGTAACCACAAATGATGTCCTGGAAGTCCAGGTGCCGGACAAAATGCTGAAAAACGAAGGAGTAACGGAGAACTACTGCATATTTGCATATCTATACATCACAGATGGAAAATCCGGAAACACAGAATACAAGATCACGATCCATGCGACCTCTCGCCCTGCGCCAGGCGAGGTCGGAGAAGATCCGGAAGAAAAAAGAATTCTGGACGAGGCTGTAGAAATGGTTAACCAGGCAGCAGACAGGGCAGAAGCGGCAGAACGGGGAGCATCTGATCAGGCTGCAGCAGCTGAGCAGTCAAAAACAGATGCTGCCGAATCAGCAGAAACCGCAAAAAAATATCTTGCAGAAACAGAAGAGGTAAAAGAAGAAACAGTCAAAGAGCTGACCGAATTATCTGAATCTGTAAAAACGGTGATCGCGGATGGTAAGGAATCTATCGCTGAGAAGCAGGCAGCATCCGAAAAGGCGATCACGGATCATACTGATGCAGAGATTGGCAGACAGAACGCAGCAACCAAGGAAGCTACCGATGGGCTGACTGGTCAGATTACTAAGGCAGAAACGGCAGACAACGAACTGAAAACAACGGTAGAAGATGCCGGAAAGAAAAAGGCAGAGTTGGTAGCATCCATACACGCAGCAGATACAGCGAAAGGAAGGGTAGATAATTCCACGGAGTTAGCAGAAACTGCAAAAAAAAATCTTGATAAATCTGTCCAGGACGCATCCGATCAGAAGACTGAACTGGACAAGACAGTCACACGTGCTGAAGAACTGGATACATCACTGGGAGAAAAGATCGAGACATCAAAGCAGTTAAAAACCGATCTGCAGACTGCAGGTGAAAAAGCAACACAGGATATCCACACAGCCGGAGAAGAAGAACGGTCACAGATGACACAGATCGCCGAACAGTTCCAGGAGAGCATTGATGCCCTCACGCCGGATGACTCTGTTGTCGATGGAAAAGCCTGGACAAGCAAAAAGATCATAGATACGCTCTGCCCCGAGTTTCAGGAAACTGGTAATCCGGTAACCTGCTACCCGGTTGCAGGCTATCCGTTGGACGTTACAGTTAGCTGGGAGCCGGTGCAGCCGGGAAGTGGGGATCCGTATCCGGGCGGGGGTGGGAAGAACTTGTTGGATATTTCTCGGTGCGTAGCATCTGAAAATGAACCGTATGGATTACATGTCACGATTGATAAGGACGTTATAAAAATTGATGGGGTACCAAACGGTGAAGTGGTAAATGAGGGAGAATATCAATTTGCAGTAGCATATGCCACACAAACTGAATTGCAAGGAAAAGGATACAAAGTTACTGCCTTTGCCGAAAAAGGAATCGTATACAGAGCGTGGGGATTACGAACAGCGGATGAACCGCAGCTAGCTATATCTGCACGGCTTACTCCTGGTGTTAATACAGATATACAAGTTAGGCTGATGGTATCCAAGAGTGAATCAACTGTGTACTATCCATATGAAAATATCAGACCTATCCACGGAAGAGATAATGTGACGATAAAA
>UMEI01025724.1_pt1 | contig 17817 bp, 18 predicted proteins | sample 1964711 | NCBI WGS metagenome assembly UMEI01 (sample SAMEA4836016, study PRJEB28245) | human gut metagenome | biome: gut microbiome; material: fecal sample | place: Denmark | collected 2008 | reverse complement strand
ATGATTAAAGATGTAAGAGAAGTTAAGCAAACCATATATATACATTGTCTAATACATAATGATGAAAAAGATGAGTAACAAATTTTATATTTCATAATTTTCTTTCCAATCGTTTGTCCATGAAAGAAATATGGGATAACTAGAAAATATAGGATTAATGCAAATATACTTAATAAGAGTAAAATAGAAGATATAGGTTTAGAAAATAACGTGATATCTTGAGATATTTGATGAAATTGATAATAAGTAGTAAGAGAAATAGGAATTGTAGATAAAAGTGTACCTAAATATAAATCAATCATATAGGCAATAGCTCTTTTTATAAGTGATATATTATTCATTTTTTTATTCCTCCTGTGAAAAAAGGCATACTTTTCATGCCTTTTGTTTTATTGTTTTGTGGCAAGCTCTTCATTATCGTATTCTTGTTTATCTTGCATTTTAAAGAATGGATAGTAGATAGCCATACTCACAAGAATAAGAACAATTTGTAAAACAGCACCTTGCCAACCACATAATAAGAATCCTGAAATAATAGGTGGAGTTGTCCATGGAACTTCGACACCAATACTTACTGGAACTAATCCAAAGAATGTGGCAGCATAAGTTACTATAGCAACAGCAATATTAGCAACAATAAATGGAATAGCCATAATTGGATTGAGAACAATTGGTAATCCAAAGACAATTGGCTCATTAATATTGAATAAAGCAGGGACAATAGATAATTTTCCTAATGCTTTATATTGAGATGATTTAGCTGTGAGAAGAATAACAATAGCTAAACCTAAAGTTGCAGCAGTTCCTCCGATTTTGACAAAGTTAGCAATAAATTGATAATTAACAATATTAGTAGCAGCTTGTCCTAGTTCAAGTGCAGCAGCATTTTCTGCAGAGAGTGATCTCCAAATTGGATTCATAACAGCAGAAACAATAGAAGAACCATGTAAACCAAAACACCATAAAATAGCTTCAATGAATAAAACAATACAAGTTGCTGGTAAAGTACTACCAAGAGATTGTAAAGGTTGTTGTAACATTGTAAAGATAAAGTTTTGTGCACTACCAAAATCAGTATTTACAAAAATTAAACGAATAATATTAAAGATAATAAAGATAAAAGCAACTGGAATTAAAGCTTCAAATGGCTTAGCTACGTTTTGTGGAACAGCATCAGGAAGTTTGATTGTCCATCCTCTCTTTAAGATAAAACGATATATTTCAACTGCTAAACAAGATGAAATAATAGCTAAAAACAAACCAGAAGCACCGAAATTATCAATTGGTAAACCTTTAGCATTGTCTGCATCTACAATCAAAGGAGTTAACATAAAATAAGAGACGAAAGCAACGATGATAGATTCACGACTTCCTATTTGATAGTGATTTGCTAAAGACTTAGCAATCCCTACGACAACATATAGTGACATGAGTCCATAACTGATACGATATGGAAACATAAAGATATCATTCCAATTTTCTCCTAATATACCTGCCATAAACTCTTCATAACCATTTATTGGAATGCTTGTAAGTAGTAGGAATATAGATCCTACAATAATAATTGGCATAACACCGAAAAAGCCTTCTTTAATAGCTGTCAAATATCTATTACTACTAATTTTCATAGCAATAGGGACAAGCTTTTCGTTCATTTTTTCAAACACATTATTCATTTTTTTACCCTCTTTCCTTAATCGAATTTTGTTTGACCATTTGTTTCAATGACTTTCTTATACCAATAAAAAGATTTCTTTAAGTAACGTTTTAATGTTCCTTTTCCTTCATCATCTTTATCAACATAAATAAAACCATAACGTTTTCTCATTTCACCTGTTCCTACTGAAACAATATCAATAGGTCCCCAACAAGTATATCCAATCACATCTACATCATCTTCTTCAATAGCCTTTTTCAAAGCTTCAATATGACTTGCTAAATATTCAATACGATAATCATCTTGAATAGAGCCATCTTCTTCAATATGATCAATAGCTCCTAAACCATTTTCAACAACGAATAAAGGTAATTGATAGCGATCATACAGCTCATTTAATGCAACTCTAAGTCCGGTTGGGTCGATTGGCCAATCCCAATCATTACGTTGAAGATATGGATTAGAACGTTCAACAATAAGTTCCTTACCATCAGGACTTGAAGCAATTGAAGAAAAATAATAACTAAAGGCAATAAAATCAACTTTTCCTTCCTTTAGGATTTCTTTATCTCCTTCTTCCATAGAAAGAGTTGCACCCATACGTTTTAATTGAGCTGTACATGTATTAGAATAATAGCCTTTACACATAACATCTCCATAATAGAAATTCGGCATCATATGATATCTTCTTGCAAGAATATCATTTGGATGACAAGTTTTTGGATATGTTGTTGGATATTGGAACATACATCCTACTTTTAAAGTGGGATCAATACGATGAGCCAATATAACTGCTTTTGCACTTGCTACCATCATATTGTGAGAAACAAGTACTTTTACATCAGCTGGATTTTCATTATCTTGATAAATAATACCTGCTTGATGATAAGGTTGTTTTTGATTCATAGTTTCATTGATTTCATTAAAAGTCATCCAATATTTGACTTTGTGATGATATCTACGGAAAATAACATCACAATAATGTTCAAAGAAATCAATCAACTTTCTATTTCTCCATGAACCATATTTCTGAACAAGATATAATGGTGTTTCATAATGAGAAATTGTGACGATAGGTTGAATACCATATTTAAGTAATTCATCAAAAACTTGATCATAAAAAGCTAAACCTTTTTCGTTAGGTGTCTTTTCATCACCATGTGGGAAGATTCTTGACCAATTAATTGACATACGAAAACATTTGAATCCCATTTTTGCAAATAAAGCAATATCTTCTTTATAATGATGATAGAAATCAACACCTTCATGACTTGGATAATAGCAATCCTCATGAACATAGCTATGGATTTCTCTTGGAACACCATGACGGGCTCCCATTTCCACATCAGCAATGCTTAAACCTTTTCCATCTTCTAAATAAGCACCTTCATACTGATTCGCTGCTGTGGCTCCTCCCCATAAGAAATTGTCACTTATTTTCATAAAAAAACCTCCTTGCATGTTTAAATATACATGCAAAGAGGCTTGAAAAAAATATTTATTGAACAACATTTAACACTGTTAAAAAATTTGTCAAAAAATTGAAATATAAAACTGAACAGTGTTATTTTTTATGAGTATTATCAATTAAGATAGGATTAGTAGAACTACGCTTATTTTCAAATTTATGAGTAACATTCATTTTATATTCAAGATTGTCCATATAATTTAATGAAAAGTAAGTAGCGTATAAAATGTCTAAAAGAAAGAAAATTGATAAATTGCTATTAAAATTTGCGATATTATGAGTTAATCGTTCTCTGGTAGAAATAAAGAGATTGATATCACTCATTTGACTTAATGTATTTTCTCCAAAAGATGTCATAGAAATAAAGGGAATCTTTTTTATAATACAGGTTTGGGCCATATCAATAATATTTCCTGTCTCACCAGAATATGAAATAAAGATCACACAATCACGATTGGTAATACAATTCATTTCATATCTTTGATAATTTAAATTGTTGGTGATATAAACATTTTTTCCTATTTTCATCATTTTTTCTTTAAACGATTCTGCAATATTAAGTGCGGTTCCAAAAGAGTAAATATGAATATTTTGAGCTTTGGATAATGTAAGGACAGCTTTTTGTAAGGAATCATGTTGTAATAAGGATAAAGTATCTTTAATAGTCTCTTCATATAGAGTTCCCATTTTATTAGCAATTATAAAAAAAGTATCATTTTCATGAAAAGGAATATTAGGATCAACGGTTCCAAACTGCTGATCAAGATATTGTATTTCTTTTAAATATGCACTTTTAAAATGATCAAATCCTTTAACACCAACTTTTTCACATAGATTTAAAACTGTTCCTGGGGAAGTATATGTTTCTCTTGCGATTTTTCTGGCTGAAATATCTTTGATATCTTCACCAAGATTAATAATATAATCAGCGATAATCATTTCACTTTTTGAAAAATTATCTTTTTGAATTAATTTATCAACTAAAAGCATAGCCTCACACTCCTTATATCATTATTGTAACATATTATTCTCAAAGAAATCATGTGATTTCAAGACTTATTATTTAGAGATATTTCAATTATTCATTTTGATAAGGAGAGATATCTTGTAAGTTATTCTTTTTTCTATTAAATAATAGATTTTATATAAATGGGGCTAAATATATGGGCATAAACTGTATACCATTTTCCTGTTTGTAGTCTTTTTGCGAAAAGATATAACAATTTTTTATATGTTTTGAATATTTTTTTTCAAATTCACATATAGAATCATGTTTACCCAAACCTGAAGATTTGACCTCAATAGCTGAAATTTTACTACCTTCAGAAATTAAAAAGTCTATCTCATAATAATGAGTGCTATTTTCTTTTTGCCATGTATGATAATATAATTCTCTATCTTTTGAAGCTAATAATTGTGCCATTAAGTTTTCATATAAATATCCTAAATTTGCTGGTAATTTATCAGAAAGAAGTTTAGCATATATTTCATTTTCTGTAATAGGTCGGTCTATAAACATAAGTGTTACGAATAATCCCGTATCAGATAAATAGAGTTTATAGCTATTTAAATCTTTCGTTGAAGTCAAACTCACTTTAGGATCGGTTGAATTGTAGCAGGGTAATACAGTTTTAGAATCAAATAAATCAAATAATAATTCTTCTTCTTTAATCGTCGTTCTCTTTTTTAGCGCAGTGGACATACGGTATTTCTTTTGATCTTTAGCTAATTGAGCGGGGATTGAATGATAAAGCGCAGATATTTTTCCTGATGGATCTATTTTTTTGAAATCTTCTTCATAAAGATGAATAATTTGACGCTTTACATTATCTATAGTGGAAAAATTATTCCCATTCACATATGCTTCAACAGCTTGAGGCATACCACCGACTGCCATATATATCCTAATATCTCTCATGAGTTTTCTATTCACTTCTTGACCAATTGCTCTTTTCATATCAAACAATTGCTTTATTAAATTATAATTATTTCCTGTGGCATTGCAGAATTCTTCATAATCCATAGGATAGACTTCAATTTTCATTTCTTCAGAAGGGATTAAGATATCTTTCACATTTTTTTTAATGGATATTAAAGAACCAGTTTCAATATAATGATATCGTCCATCTTTTACCAAGTGCTTAATTGCTTGTCTGGCTTTAGGAAATAACTGTACTTCATCAAAAATAATAACTGACTCATGTTCATATAAATTAATTCCAGTGATTGCCTGTAACCTTAAAAAAAACATATCCAAATTATTAATATCATCAAAGCAGGATAATATATCAGCTGAAGCAATTGAAAAATCTATCAAAATGTATGATTTATACTCATTTTCAGCAAATAATTTAGCTATTGTTGATTTTCCTACACGTCTTGCACCTTCTAACAAAACAGCATAGTTATCAGCATAATTTGATTTCCAATCTATTAATTTATCGTAAGCTTTTCTTTTGAAATACACTGCCATCACTCCTTTTTACATTTCTTCAATATTGTTTTGTTCTAAATCATACATTTCTTCAATATTATTTTATGCTAAATCATACATTTCTTCAATATTATTTTATGCCAAATCATACATTTCTTCAAAATTATAGGTTATGAGATTGGGTATTAATATGTAATGTATATTTTATATTATGATTGATGAGATTATAATTATTCATTAATATAGGATTTTGAGTTATATTTTATAATTGATTTCAACTCATATATCTATGTATAAAATGAATATATCGTTTACTCAAATACTCACTCATGATGTCGAGTAGAACCGTTTTATATTAATCATAACAATAATATTTGTTTATTATTGTAAAGCTACGAATATAGAATGCTTTTTAGAAAATCTTTCATAATTTTTTTCATTATTCTTCTTTTTTTTATGTATAGTGAAGATAGGAAAGGTGATATTATGAAAGTTTTATTATATTTTGAAAATCAGAATATGATTAGAAAATCTGGTATCGGAAGAGCACTTAAACATCAAATCATAGCATTGCAATCTCAAGGAATAGAATATACTTTAGATCCTCGAGAATCCTTTGATATTGCACATATCAACACAGTTGGACTTCAGAGTCAGTGGCTCATACATCGTTGTCATCAAATGCACAAAAAAGTCATTGTTCATGCGCATAGTACGGAAGAGGATTTTAAAAATTCATTTATTTTATCAAATCAGATGTCATCTCTATTTAGAAAACGATTAATGACAATCTATTCAAAAGCGGATTGTCTTATTACACCAACAGCATATTCAAAGAAACTTATTAGTCATTATGTCAATAAAGATATACCTATATATGCTATAAGTAATGGTGTTGATATTGAAGAATATAATGATAATGAAGAGAGAATTCAATTGTTTAAACAATATTTTCATCTTACTTCACAACAAAAAGTTATTATCAGTGTTGGCTTGTTTTTCCAAAGAAAAGGAATATTAGATTTTATTGAAATCGCTCAAAAACTCCCCCAATATACTTTTATATGGTTTGGAGATATCTCTTTATATACCATACCTCAACAAATTCGAAATGTGATTAAACATCATCCATCCAATGTGATTTTTCCTGGTTATATAACCGGTGATATTATTAAAGGTGCTTATTGTGGGGCAGATGCGTTTTTCTTCCCTAGTTATGAAGAAACAGAAGGAATAGTTGTTTTAGAAGCGTTGTCATCTTATCAACAGGTTATTTTGAGAGATATACCTGTTTATGAAGATTGGCTTATACATGGAAAGAATTGTTATAAAGGAAAAGATAATGATGAGTTTATAGAATTGATACAAAATGTTGTAGAAAAGAAGCTTCCGTATTTAGGGAAAAAAGGGAGAAAAGTAGCTGAAGAACGTTCACTTGAAAGAGTAGGAAAACAACTAAAAACAGTATATCGCTCACTCCTTTGATGTGCTTAGGCACATCTTTTTGATTAAGGGTTGCATTTTGGATTTTACCCATTGTACAATGGTTAGAAGAGGGAGGAAAACGATGAAAAATATAGATATGATTGTGATGGATATGGATGGGACATTGTTAACATCTCAACAAAAAATACTCCCATATACAAAAGATATTTTGATGAACCTTCAAAAACAGGGTGTAGCACTTGTTTTAGCAAGTGGCAGAGATGTCAGTAGCTTAGAGTATTATGGCAAGCAGTTAGCTATGGATCAATATCCTCAAAGTGGATATATTGTTTTAAATGGATTAGAGATTTATAATTCAAAAAAAGAATGTCTGCATCGAGAACAAAAACTCACAAAAGATGATTTAATGATTTTGAATGAAATAGCACAAACATCTTTCTTTGATATGATTATTTTCTTTGAAACATGTTTATATATTTTTGATTATGGACATACAGGGATTATGGAAGACCATTTTATTGATAGAGAAAGACATATGGTTCATGATATTTATGAAATACCAGAACATCTTTTTTCTACAATAAAGAAAGTTGCATTTGTGCAAAGTGAAACAATGATGAGTGAAAAAATACCAATTCTTCAAAAACAGATGTCTTCACGTTTTAGTATATGTAGAGTAGAAAAAGATTGGGTAGAAATTAATCCAATTCATGCTTCAAAAGGACAGGCTCTTTTGAAGTTAGCACAAATTAAAAATATATCATTAGATAATGTTATTGCTTTTGGAAATGGTGAAAACGATATAGATATGTTAAAAATAGCAGGAACTGGCATAGCTATGGATAACTCTTTTGATACAGTAAAAGAAGTTGCAGATGCTATTTGTGAAGATAATGAACATGATGGAATTGGAAAATATTTAGAGGGAGAAATAAAATGTTAGATCAAGAGAATATTTGTTTATCAGTAGAAAAAAAGCAAAGAGAATATAAGAGTGTTGCGCCTGAGATTGTGCAAACATCTTCATTTCAATTTGATGATTTTCAACACTATGTTGATGTTAATATGAATAAAAAAAGTGCTTATACATATACAAGGGGAGAAAACCCAACATTAACAATTCTAGAAGAGAAATTAGCTCAATTAGAAAAAGGAGAATGTGCTAAAGTTTTTGCTTCAGGAATGGGAGCAATCAGCGCCACAATATTGAGCTTGGTTCAACAAAAGGATCATATTGTCATTGTGAATACTGTGTATGGATCAACTGTCAAATTCATTCAAAATCTTGAACGTTTTGGTGTTGAAAGTACAAAAATTGATGTATCTTCTACTGAAGATATATTCGCTTTTGTTAAGGACAATACAAGAATGATTTATTTTGAAAGTCCTTCTTCTCAAAAGTTTGAAATGCTTGATTTAGAGATGATCAGTCAATTTGCGAAACAAAGAAATATTATCACAGTTATTGATAATACATGGGCAACACCATTATTTCAAAATCCTTTGGTGCATGGAATTGATATTGTTATACATTCTTGTTCAAAATATATTGGAGGGCATAGTGATTTAGTTGGTGGCATTGTCATTTCTAATCAAAAATATATACATGAAATCAATGAATTTGGTCAAATCTTTTTAGGAGCAACAATGTCCCCAATGAATGCCTGGTTAGCATTAAGAGGATTACGAACATTGCCTGTTCGTTTAAAATCTCAAGAACAAAGTGTTAAACAGGTGATACAATTTTTACAACAAAGTCCATATGTAAAAAAATATATCATCCTATGGTTCATACATCTACTGATTTAACAGATAAGTATTTAAAGGGATATGGAAGTTTATTAAGTTTTGTATTAAAAGATGCAACACCAGATGTTATTGAAAGATTTGTTGATTCTTTAAAACATTTTACTTTGGCCTATAGTTGGGGTGGCTTTGAAAGTTTAGTCATGCCTGTATGGAAAGGAAGCAACGAAGAAGAATTGAAAAAAAGAGGCTTAGATATTGGACATATCAGAATGTATATTGGATTAGAAGAAGTAGAACTTCTTATAGAAGATTTACAAAATGCTTTTAATCATGCCTACCAATAAATATCTTTGTTATATGATATAAAAAAGGAATTGAAATAAACTAATTGAGTATTTCAATTCCTTTTTCTATTGAATGTTAATAATATCTAAATCATCAGGAATCCATATATTTCCCTGGAAATATTGTTTGGCTTCTTGCATGTAGAGAGCATGACGTTGTTTGATATTTTTATCTTCAGTGTGATACAAAAGAAGATTTTGAATATTTAAAGACTGTGCTAATTGACAGGCATCTTTCACTGTCGAATGATGTTTTTCATAAGGATGAAAAATATCAGCTTCACTATGTAAACAAAAAGCTTCATGAAGTAACCAATCACTATTTTGAATATAAGCTTCATTGATTTGATGACATGGTTCATCTCCACAACAAGATAACTTTTTATTGTGATCTAATTGCATTTGAAAACCAAATTGTTTTGTTTTTGTAGAATGAATATCAAAAAAAGTGACTTGATGATTGATAATCATATGACTATCATGATCTTGAATTTCAATCAAGTAAATGCGTTTGTTAATAAATTGTGTATGCTTTGCTTCTAAAACCAGATGAACCATTTGCATGATAATATCAATAAGTTCTTTATGAGCATATATACGCACTTCACCTTGATATTTTCCTTGACTCATATGTTGACCAATCATACGAATCATCCAGATAATTCCCATCAGATGATCAATATGTTTATGTGTCACAAAGATATCTTTAATATCCTGCCAATTAATATGCGCTTTTTCTAGCTGTGATAAAAGGGTATTTCCGCCACCACCATCTACTAAGAAATATTGATTTTGATTTTCAAATACAAAACAGGTATTATAACACTTTGTTACTAAAGCATTACCTGTACCTAGCATAATTAATTTCATAGAAAACCTCCATTTCTTTTTTGATTTTACAAAAATGAGAATCATGAATCAAGATATTTTTTCGTTGGATTTATATGGATTTTCAAAGAAGAGAAATGATATAATGATGGCAAGGAGAATGATAAAATGAAAATAGTTTTCTTTGATATTGATGGAACTTTAATAAATGCTCAAGAAGGTATGATGCAACCTCGTCATCAAACAAAACAGGTTTTAAAAGATTTTCAGAAACAAGGCAATAAGATCGTTATTGCTTCAGCAAGAGGCGCTATCCCTGAAGGATTAAAAGATATTCCATTTGATGGTTATGTTTTATGTGATGGACATTATATCATTTATAATAATGAGATTCTGGTTGATGAAGTTTTAACAACTCCAGAAATACAAAAACAAATGGAAGTTTATCAAAAATACCAAGGGCGACCTATGTTTTATGGACATCATGGAGAATGGTGTGATTGTTTGGATGATGAATTGGTCGTTAAACATCGTGTAATGTTTCAGGGAACAGATCAAAGACCTGAGAATGTAGTAGAAAGATATGAGGCTCAGGATGTAGATGCTATCAGTTGCTGTGTTTTGTTTGAAACAGTGGAACAAATGTGGAAAGCATATCATGAATTAGAAAATGATATGACAATTGTTGCTTATGATCATGGATTGATTCGTATGGATGTTTATCATAAGGGATTTAAAAAAGGAACGGCCTGTAAGTATTTATATCAAAAATTAGGAATTGATCAAAAGGATACTTATGCTTTTGGTGATGGTGTGAATGATATGGAAATGTTTGAGTTGGTTGGACATGGTATTGCGATGGGAAATGCAGTAGATTGTTTAAAAAACATTGCAGAATTTGTTACTGATTACGTTGATTGTGCGGGGATTGACAAAGCATTTTATAAATATTTTGGAAAGGATCTATCATAATGGCATTAGTACAAGTTGATTTTTTCTCAGAAAAGTTAATGCGCACAGTCACAATTAATGCTATTATTCCTGTTGATAAAAAGTTAAACCAGCCAAATAAAAAATTCAAAACATTATACTTATTACATGGGATTTTTGGAAATTATACAGATTGGGTATGTGGTACACGTATTCAAAGGTGGGCACAGGATCATGATTTAGCTGTTATTATGCCTTCAGGAGAGAATAAATTTTATGTTGATAATGAAAACTCCCATGAATATTATTCACAATTTATTGGTGAAGAACTTGTTTCTATCACAAGAGCCATGTTCCCTTTATCACAACGTCGAGAAGATACATTTATTGCAGGGTTGTCTATGGGTGGATATGGAGCTATTATCAATGGACTCAAATATTATCAGACATTTGGTTATATTGCCGCATTGTCTTCAGCGTTATTGATTGACACTTTTATCAACGCTAAGGATGGTGACGACGTACCTTATATGTATAAAAGAAGTTATTTAACTTCTGTTTTTGGTGATTTACATAAGTTAAAAGGAAGTGATAAAGATTATAAGGCACTGATTCAAAATATGGCTATAAAAGATGTGCCTGCGATATATATGGCATGTGGCACTGATGATTCACTGATTAAAGAAAATCGTGATTACCGTGATTTTTTACTTCAACAGGGAATCAATGTCACTTATGAAGAAGGGCCAGGTGCGCATGAATGGGATTTTTGGGATCGTTATATTGAACGTGTTTTAGAATGGTTACCACTTGATAAGAAGAATGAAGGAATCAGCAGTGGTCATATAGAATAAGATGAAGAAAGGTGATCCTTTCTTTTTCTTGACCTAAAGTTAACTTTAGGGTGTATAATAAATAATCGAGTAGGAGGAAATGATATGACAAAGAAATTAGGTTTTGGATTAATGAGATTACCATCACTTGATGAAAACGATCCTTCAAAGATTGATATTGAACAAGTGAAACAAATGGTAGATACTTTTATAGAAAATGGATTTACTTATTTTGATACAGCGTGGATGTATTGTGGATTTAATAGTGAAAATGCAACGAGAGAGGCATTAGTGAAACGTCATGATCGTCAGACTTATACACTTGCTACAAAATTACATTCAGGTTTTATTCAGACAAAAGAAGATAGAGATAAAATCTTTAATGAACAGTTAAAGAAAACTGGGGTAGAATACTTTGATTATTATCTTTTACACGATATTAATACACATAGTATTGAAACATATGAAAAGCTTGATTGTTTTACATGGATTCAAGAAAAGAAAAAACAAGGATTGGTTAAAACTATTGGATTTTCATTCCATGATGGACCAGAATTACTAGAAAAGGTATTACAGGAACATCCAGAATTTGAATTTGTTCAATTACAAATTAATTATTTGGATTGGGATAGTGTAGGTGTTCAATCTCGTCAATGTTATGAGGTGGCAACAAAATATCATAAACCTGTTATTGTGATGGAACCTGTTAAAGGTGGAACATTAGCGAAAGTTCCTGAAAAAGTTGAAAATATGTATAAAGAATATCATCCAGATATGTCAGTACCTTCATGGGCTATTCGTTTTGCGGCAAGTCTTGATAATGTCATGATGGTATTAAGTGGGATGTCTAATATGGCTCAATTAGAAGATAATATAAGCTATATGAAAGATATGCAGCCACTTCATGATGATGAATATCAATTGATTCGTCAGGCTGTTGATATTATTAATTCTACGATTGCTATTCCATGTACAGGATGTTCATATTGTACAGAAGGATGTCCAATGCATATAGCTATTCCTAAATATTTCTCATTATACAATGCTGATTTACAGGAAGTAGAAGAAAAAGGATGGACACCTCAAGGTGAATACTACAATAACTTGACAAAGACTTTTGGTAAAGCAAGTGAATGTATTGGATGTGGACAATGTGAAAATGTATGTCCACAACATTTACCAATTATTGAAGACTTACAAAAAGTAGCACAGCATTTTGAAAAATAAAAGTCAGCATTAGCTGGCTTTTTGCATGTATTCATATTCAAATAAAAAGTGAATAAAATATTGTCAATCATATTTATGTATAAGATATGATTTTTATGATATATTGAATTGATATAAAAGAAGAAAGGAGAAAAGTATGAAAAAGAGAATTGGAATAACATGTAGTGAAGAACTACAAAATGATAAATATATACATTTTATTAAACAAGATTATTTACAGGCTATTATTGCAGCACAAGGAATCCCAGTTTTATTGCCGCCTGTTCCTATTGAAGATATAGAGATGCAATTAGATATGATTGATGGTTTAATGATTATTGGTGGTTGTGATGTCAATCCATTACTCTATCATGAAAATCCATTACCCTTATTAGGTGAAACAGATTATCCTAGAGATTTATATGAGATTGCCTTGATAAAAAAAGCAACACAAAAAAATATACCTATTTTCGGTGTATGTCGAGGACTTCAAGTAATCAATGTAGCTTTTGGTGGAACACTTTATCAAGATTTATCTTATGCTCCACAGAAAATACTTTTACATTCTCAAAAAGAAAGAAGAGAATGTGCAAGTCATACAATAAACATTCAAGAAAATAGTTTTTTATATCCTATCTTTCAAGATAGAGGATATGTGAACAGTTTTCATCATCAAGCTATTGATCGATTAGGAAAGGGATTAAAAGCTGTCGCATACAGTGAAGATCAGATGATTGAAGCTATTGAACATATATCTTTACCGATTACAGCAGTTCAATTTCATCCTGAAGATATGTGTAAAACTGATCAAAAAATGCAGGAGATTTTTAATCAGTTTGTCGCCAAATGTTAATGCTTTTTAAGCATTGTTGACAATAAAAAATAGGTATTAGATATTTTTGTTTGGTGGATATATAATAGAAGCAGATAGGAGGTTAGAAGAGTATGAAAGATGTTAAAACATTATTTCCCGTTGGAGAAGAAAATACAGCGTTTGCTCAATATTTTATTGGTCAAAGTTATTTACAGCCCCTTGCTGAAAGTTTACCAGTAAGTCATGTCACATTCGAACCAGGTTGTCGCAATAATTGGCATATTCATCATAAAGGTGGACAAATTCTACTGGTTACTGATGGTAGAGGATGGTATCAGGAATGGGGGAAACCTGCTAGAGAATTAAAACCAGGTGATACTGTGGATATTCCTCCAGAAGTGAAACATTGGCATGGTGCTGCTAAAGATAGCTGGTTTGCTCATATTGCAATTTCTGTACCAGCAGAAGGGGCTTCTAATGAATGGTTAGAACCAGTAAGTGATGAAGAATACAATAAGTTAAAATAAATTTTATATCTGATTTTTGATTATCCGCATAAATACTATACTTTCAAGCATTTTGAAGTATAGCGGAACATTCATTTTACCACGAATTTACCACGATTGAATGAGCCTTGATATGACAGTAAAATCACTATGGGAGATAGCACAAATAACTGTGTATCTCCCGATTTTCTTTTATACAGTTGATTACTTCACTCGTATTTCAAATTTCAAGATTGCTTTCATCATGTCTGTATAAATTTCCCCTTTTAGTTCTTCATCAACCTGCATAATGATTTTACCACTTTCAGAGTAGTAAAAAGGACGCAAGCATAATTTAAAAATATAAGCGTCATAAAACTTTAAAATCTCTTTGATTGCCACTTCATCTCCGCTTGACGCTTTGCAAATCAATTCAAAAGAGGGATAGCCATAATCTTTGCTCATTCTTTTTACTTCCTTTCGCTTAAAAGCGTTTTTAACTTCCTTAGTCCTCTACTTCTTCTGCTAAAAATAGCAGAACGTGATACACGGTACAGTTCTGAAATTTCTCTGTCGTTCATGCCTTGAAAATAACGTAATAAAATCGCACTACGCTGTTTTTCTGACAGCCTATGTAAAGCTGTACCGAGTGTTTCATCAGATACATAAATCGTAAAATGCAAGACTTTAAATGATACACAATCATAAAAACAAGTATCATTCGTTCCACGTTCAACTTGTTTCGTTTCTGCTATTTCACAAAACAATACTTCACGTTTAGAACGCCTTTCAAGCTGTCTGTATCGACTTTTTAATTTGTTCTTAATGATAATCAGCATTAAAGAATTAAACTGTAATCTGACGATATGCTCGAAAGAAGATGTCCTCATAATCTCACCCCCTTTCTGCTAATGCTGAAATATATAAACGGAATACCGTTTATACCCTTTAGAAATACAGAAAAATGGTAAGAAAAAAGCCCACACAAAACATATATTTGTGCGAGCCTTAAATACTGCAATATTACTCTTTGTCTTATAACGCTATTTCTTTTTGTCAGATTTCGAATTCTCTTTTATATCTCGTTTTTTTAATATAATCATTATTTTTCCTCCATTTATTTTAAGAATTCCATGTTTTCATATATTTAATATTTTCCTTATGCAAAGAAATAACGAATACTATTTCAATTAAAATCATCAGAAAGATTAGTATTTGAACATCATAAATCATGCCAACAATAAATGAAATAAAAGGTATCAATATTGCAAATACCAAATATACTTTTGACTTATAAAGCCAACTATATGGTAATAAGTGTCCTCCAAAGATAATGGCAACAGTCATCAACATTTTTTCTGGAACAACAGAAAAAACCCACATAGCAATCAACAAATACAATAATTGATTTACCGTAAAAAGTATTCCTAATGTAGTTAAGGGGTTTTCTTTATTTTGAAAATCTATCCTCAATAACTTTGCAATGATAAAAGCTAATGGAAGAAGTAAAGCAAAGCAGAAAAAGCAAACTAAATTTTCTTTCTTACTTTCAAGTCCTAAATTTTGAACAAATAAAATCAGTCCCCATATCAATACAGAAGCTAAGATAAAGTGTATTCCTCTTTTTTGTGAGAAAATACTGTTATCTCTCATTTCATCTAAGGCTTTAGAATGTTTTTCTATTTCCATAAAATTTTTTTCCATAAAATTTTTCTCCTAACTTTTAAAATTCTTTTTTCTGTATTTTTTTTGAAAGCAGATAAGAACCAGTTATAGCCAAAAAGGATAAAACAAAAATCATCAAAAGATATGCTAATGTATTGGAACTGAAATAATTAACAATACTCATAATATGTTTATAAAAATTTTGATTGTTCATAAAATAATTCATGAGCGGAATACCAATGGCAAAACATACGATATATGGAAGTATCGCCATGATACTTGCCTTTGTATATTCAAATTTGAAATAGAATGGATACTGAACACTAATGAACAATACTGCTATGAGTATTGATAAAGCTAAAAACTGTATGCCATATATCCAATCAATGCGACTTTTGGTAATGATAGAGAGAATTACAAAAATAGCAAAAGACAAAATCGCAGTAATGCCAATCGCAATAAGCGAGAATAAATACCTGCTTAATATGCTAGATGATTGTTTTATTGGCAATGTCCCATAAAGTTTATGAAAATTACTCTTTTCCGTAATAGCAAAAACAATATTTAGCATAAAGACCATAAAAGTTAATGTTACCATGATACTCATACCTAAATCGGCAACAACTCCTAATACAATAGGAACAAGAAGAAAAGGTAATATAACTTTTTTTAAAGGTTTCATAGCATAAAAATCTAGTTTAATTAAATGTTTAATCATCATTACACCCCTTTGTCTATATGAATTAAAATTTCATCAACAGTTGCATTCTCCGTAACAATTCGATTAGAAGTATATTTTATATCCTGCACATCTAATAATGCCGAGAAACCAGTATTTCCTTTTTGTATTCCAATCAACCGTTTTTCTAAGTCTGGTGTTAAATCTTCAATGCCACCTTTTGCAATGCAATATTTCTCAAAGAGTTCATCTTTCAATCCGGTATAAAATATTTTTCCGTTATTCATAATTGTAAGATAATCTGCAATCTTATCTAAATCTGATGTGATATGTGTAGAAAAGAGAATGCTGTTATTTTCGTTTTCAATATATTCTAAAAGAATATCCAATAATTCATCACGGGCAACAGGGTCTAACCCACTGGTAGGTTCATCTAAAATTAGAAGTTTTGCTTGATGAGATAAAGCAACTGCTAAACTTAATTTTAATTTCATTCCTTTAGAGAAATCTCTTATTTTTTTATTTCTATTAAGATGAAATCTTTCTATATTAGACTGAAACTTTGCAGTGTTCCATTTATCATAAAATGGAGAAATAGCTTTTTCCACATCATCTATTTTCCAATCTTCAACAATGAGCAAATCATCAAAAACGACTGCTATATCCTGTTTAAAATCATATCTATTTGAAATGTCATTGCCAAAAACTTTAATCAGCCCACTTTCTTTTTGTAAAAGATTAAGAATGAGTTTAATTGTAGTTGTTTTCCCAGCCCCATTTTTTCCAACAAGCCCCATGATAAAACCTGTTGGTAGACTAAAAGAAATATCATCTAATCCAAAATCAGTAAATGTCTTTTTTAAACTATGGATTTCTAAAGCATTATTGTTCATTTTTTAAGTCCTCCATTAAAATTTTAATAATATCAAGAAGTTCTTCGTCTGTTTTTTTTAAAATTTTTGCATTTTTCCATATTTCAGCAAAATGTATTTCTATCTCAGACATTAGTTTATCCTCTAAAATATTTTGATTTAATTCTTTTACAAAACAACCTTTTCCTTGAACAATCATAATGTATCCATCATTTTCCAAATCAGTATAAGCTCTTGTTGTTGTAATTACACTTACTTTTAAATCTCTTGACAACTGTCTGATAGAGGGCAAAACTTCTCCTGAACCTATCTTTCCAGAAAGTATTTCTTCCTTTATCTGTTCATATATTTGTTGATAAATTGGAATATCTGATAAATTTTGGATAATGATTTTCATGTTATCTCCT
>UMEI01013345.1_pt1 | contig 18061 bp, 21 predicted proteins | sample 1964711 | NCBI WGS metagenome assembly UMEI01 (sample SAMEA4836016, study PRJEB28245) | human gut metagenome | biome: gut microbiome; material: fecal sample | place: Denmark | collected 2008 | reverse complement strand
CTCCTGCCTGTACCACAACATTAGCTTGACTAATATCACAAATAACCTGTCTTTTACGAATATTCATTTCACTACAAAAATAAGCAGTTTGTGCATGATGAGGCATCACACTTAAATCACGTTGATATTCAATAATTTGAAAAGGTCCTTTTTCATTAATGATTTTCACATCGTTATTATTTGTAAAATTAGAAATTGTAAACATTATAACATCCCTCCTTTTCTTTATTATATCATACATCCTATTCAAGTGAACTTTTTCCAGTCTGATAATCAATTTTTACTTGAGGTTGAACATTATAAACAAACACATTAAATTCAATATCCAATCCTTGATCTTCTACTGACATAGCTTCCATCAATACACCATCAGCCACCAGATTATCTCCTTCAAAAACAGGTGTCACACGATACAACACATGATTTCCTGTATCTTTCACATAGTCAGCCACTTCATTTTCAAAAGGTAACATGCCTTCCGTATTCATATATCTTGTGCCAGTGATTAAATTCTTTTCATTTGCATTTTCTCCACTTAACTGATAACCAATTAAATGACATCTGTTATATAAATATTTTCCATCTACAAAATCATATTTCTTTGTTTGCCAACCAGATGGTTTAATCATCCCAATACTTCCTCTTTCTTTGGTCGGCATAATATCTTCTCCAATATTCGCAAAAGCAACACCACAACGCCCCAAATCATCTAATGGACTATATTCTTCAAAAGATTTTGTGGTGAAATCACCCTGATCAAAATAGGGTTCATTATCATTAATAATCACATAAGGTTTCCCATCATATTCAGGAATATCTTCAAGATCACTTGCATAAGAAACTGTTGATTGATGATATTCAACACCAACATAACCACCAGCAGCAATAATCAAAGCAACAAATAGTTTTACAAATTTCTTTTTATATTTTCTTTTCATCATAAATCCTCTTTTATCATATTATTAATATCTTTAATTATAGGTTTTAACATATCAAAATCAACAAAATTGACTTGCTTATGATATGTTTCCATCATAGCTAAGTCTTCAGCTGACATCTTTTCTCGTGCTTTCTTTTTAATCATTGTATACAAAAGACTCATCATTGTCTTATGTTTAAAGTTTAATTTTGAATAATCAATACCACCACGTAAATGATATATTATTGTTGTAGCCATCAAAGATTTTGGTATTTGACGCTTCAAAGATTGTCTAATATTTTTAATGTTTTCTTCATCTGTTACATCAGCTAAGCCAACTGTTACAACTATTAATTTTATCTTAGAATGAATTTTCTTTTGAAAGTTTTTAAAACCTTTTAATCCACCCGCATACAAACCACCTAAATAAACAACAAAATCATAATGATCTATTGTGACCAAATTTTGTTCATTTTCTATTGGTAATCCTGTTTGTTTAGATAATTCTTTGGCATATTGTTTTGTTGTTCCATACTGACTCCCATAAACAATAATTCCTTTCATGATTTACTTCCTTTCATGACTTCAATAGCATTTTGTACCTGTACAACATCTATAAGATTTTCTAACATAATATATCTATGATAACGTCTTCTTCCTGTATAAACAAATTCACTGAAAATAATGGTTCCCAGACCATTGTTATGAATTTTAATTTCCATTGGTGGCAAATCATTTCCATTATATATTTGTATTTTACGACCTTTTTTAATCATTAATTTTTTATTGGTAATGACATAAAATGTTTTATTTCTTAAATATATCTTTTGAATTATTTTTCCAAAAGCCATATAGAAACCAACACAAACAAAAGGTATCATCCATATAATCAAAAATAATGTAGGCTGCATGAATATAGCTCTTATAAAATTTAAACAAAAAAACAACCATACAATTCCAAATAAACTCACAATAACATCATTACCTGTAATCAAATGCCCTTTTTCTGGTTTTCCTTTCCATAAAATATACTCATCCAACATCAAATAAGGCTTACAAAAATCATATTGAATCATATCTTCCATATCATTCATTCCTCTCTATGTACATAAACCAATTCCATCATTCCATTGTTTTCTCTATAATGAATTAACTTTAAAGGTACAGAATAATATTCACTTTGAAATAATCTTATCCCTGACCCTAACAAAATTGGAATCACTGTTATATAATATTCATCAATCAGTTGGCTTTTTAAAAGTGGTTGAATCATTTGTGAACCACCACAAATCCATATATCCTTCCCTTGTTTTTGTTTTAACTTAGAAACAATATCTTGTGGTTTTTCACTTGTAAAAATTATATTGTGAGTAGAGGTTACCTGTTGATGTGTGACAACATAACTTTTTAGATTAGGATAAACCCAATGTTCTGGTGATAATTCCGTTATAATTTGATGATAGGTTTTCCACCCCATAATAACAGTATCTATATTTTTTACAAATTCTTCAAAAGTATCTATAGCATCTTTTTGTCTATCTAGACCAGCTAACCAATCAACTTTTCCATACTGATCTGCAATATATCCATCTAAACTCATCGCAATAAATAAAATAACTTTTCGCATAACTCACCTCAACATCTCAAATTATAACATGCTCTATGTTACCCGTCTATGATTCATCCATCAAAAAAAGAAGATTAGCCATAGGCCAATCTTCCCCATCTTTATTGAGCATTTGAAGCTGCGATTTTTACTTTACTGAAGTAATCTGAAATGATTTTACGAGTTGCTTCATCATATTCAAAAACTTCATCTTTATCATTACCAGTTCTAGGTACGTAAGCATTAATTCCTTCATAATCTCCACTTGCTAATTCATCCATAACTTCCTGATTAGCAGAAGTATATCCTACAAAACTAGAGTTATCCATAGCAGCTTCATAGCTACAAGCATAGTTAATAAATTCATGTGCTAATTCTACATTTTCAGCATTCTTTGGAATCACCATAGCATCACTCCATAAGTTTGTTCCTGTTTCAGGCATATAGAATCCCATGTTTTCATTTTCACTCATAACATAAGCAGCATCTCCAGAATAAATCAATCCTAAAGCTTTTCTACCTTGAGCCATGTTATCAATAATTTCATCAGTGACAATTTCTGGTTCCATTGTTTCAACACATTTCACTAACCAGTTATAAGCTTCTTCTAATTCTTTTTCATCTTTTGTATTCATTGAATATCCTAAAGCTTTTAATGCCATCATGAATGAATCACGTTCAGAATCATATAGATAAATATCTCCTTTGTATTTAGTATCTAAGAAAATATTGTATCCTTCTTTTTCTAAATCAGCTTCACTGACTTTTGTTTTGTCATAAACAATTCCTACTGTTCCCCAGAAATATGGAATAGAATATTCATTGTTTGGATCATAAGGTAATCCTTTGACAGCATCAACAAGCTCATCCATACATGTAATCTTATCTTTATCTAATTTTTGAATAAGATCTTCTTGAATTAATCTTTCAATCATATAGTCACTAGGAACTAAAATATCATATGGTTCTCCATTTGCGACTTTAATATACATAGCTTCATTTGAATCAAAGTAATCCACAACGACTGTTGCGCCTGTTAAATCTTCAAAACCAGAGATAAAATTTTCACCCATGTATTCTCCCCAGTTATAAAGGTGTAATTCTTGTCCGGCATATGGTTTATCTGCATTTGAATCCCCTCCACACGCTGTTAAAGTAAACATTGTTGCAACCGCTAATAAACTAGTTAATAACTTTTTCATCTTTTTTCTCCCTTCTTGCTTTAATTAGTGGTACTACATTGATAATCACTAAGACTACCGTTATCAATACTACGACAAGCGTAGATATTGCATTGATTGTTGGGTTAACTCTTTTACTCATTGTATAAACCATGATACTTAAGTTTTTAACCCCTCCTCCTGTTACAAAGTATGAAATGATAAAATCATCAAATGACATTGTAAAGGCAATTAAGGCTCCTGATACAATACCAGGCATAATTTGTGGCACTAAAACTTTTGTTAAAGCTTGCCATGGTGTTGCTCCTAAATCCATTGCCGCATCAGATAGATTTGGATCTAGTGAACGTATCTTAGGCATCACACTTAAAATAACATAAGGTATACAGAATGTAATATGAGCAAGTAACATTGTCATAAAACCACGTTCTATATGAAATGTAATAAATAGTAACATCAATCCAATAGCTGTCACAATTTCTGGATTCATAATTGGAAAATCATTTAACTGCATCATGACTTTTTTAACAATCTTGCTTGATTTTGATAAACCAATGGCACTAATTGTTCCTACTATTGTCGATACAATTGTAGCAATCACAGCAACTGTAATTGTGACATATAATGATTCCATCATATCTCTATTTTGGAAGAGTTTTTCATACCAGTTTAAACTAAAACCAGTAAAATGTGTTAATGATTTACTTTCATTAAAAGAGAAGATAACCATAAATACAATTGGTAAATAGAAGAATAAAATCATCAGAACCATTAAAATTTTACCAATAATTCTCTTATCTTTTTTCATGATTCCTGATTCCCTCCTCCACTATTACGTTCATCAATTTTTCTAATTGCATACATACAAATCATCATAATGACTGCCATAATCATAGAGATTGCACTACCAAAGTTCCATTCTCCAACTGTAATAAATTGATTTTCAATCACGTTACCAATTAAGAAGAACTGTCCTCCACCAAGAAGTTTAGGAATAAAGAATGAACTCACTGCTGGTAAAAAGACAAGTGTTATTCCACTGACAACTCCTGATAAAGATAATGGCAAAGTGACACGTAAGAATGTCTGGACTCTGTTCGCCCCTAAATCAGCACTGGCTTCTAATAATGATTTATCCATCTTACATAAAGATGTATTGATTTGTAGAATCATAAATGGAATAAAGTTATAAACCATTCCAAGCAATACAGAACCTTCTGTATATAACAACTCTACATCTTTAAATCCAAAGAAACCTAAAATTGTTTGAGCTATACCCCCATTAGAAAGAATTCCTATCCAGGCATATGTTCTGACTAACATATTAATCCACATTGGTAAAGTAATAGCTAAAACAAGAATATTACGAACACGATCACTGCTTCTTGCAATAAAATAAGCAACTGGATAACCTAAGACAACACAGATAATTGTTGTCTTCACAGCAATCGTCAATGAACGCCATAAGACAAGTAAAAAGTCTGGGTCGGTAAAAAACTTTTTAAAATGATCCAAAGTAAATGTAAAGTTAATGATATCATTTCCACTTGTTGTTAATGAATAGAAAAGAATTAATAACATTGGTAATAAAATCATTAAGATCACCCATATCATATAGGGCCATGCTAATTGTGAAAAACGTTTCATTCTAGAACCCCATCTTTTCCATGACATGAATATCTTCAGGGAAGAATGTTAAACCGACCTCTTTACCTTCTTCCACATAATCTGTTGTATGAATCTTTAATTCTCTACCTTCTGTTGAGAAAGTGACTTTATATGTTCCTTCTTCAATATGTTCAGGATCAAAATCATAATCTACATAAATATCTACAGATTCATCTTCATCATTCAATTTCCATCCTTGAGCATTTGCCCATGTTTTTAAATCTGTATCTAAGGCTACGGATTCATCAAGTTCATCAACTGTCTTAAAGAAATTGAATGCCATAACCCCTTCATTCGCTCTTTCATTCTTCACAACAGGTTGATTCACAACAATGATCTTACGTTCTACTGATGTTCCACTTGAAGTCGAGAATGTCACTGCATATTCACCAATTTCTTCTTTTAAATCATAATCAATCTTACTGATAGAAATATAATCATCTGTTTCAGGATTCCATGCCTGTGCATCAGCACGCGCAATAATTTCAGCATCATCTAATGATTTGACATCTTCAATATCGACATAGAAATCATTGGCACTGATTTTTTCTTTTCCGTTTTCAGATGTCACATCACGATTTCTGATGACATGCATGTTCACAGTTACACTTGTTCCTGGAACAGTTTCAACCATAACTTCATAATGTACACCTTTAAAAAGAACACTTAAGACTTCTCCTGTCATTTTTCCATCTTTGACATCGACAATATCAATATCCTCTGGACGAATCACAACATCAACAGGTTGTTTATCTTTAAATCCAAAATCCACACAGTCAAAAACAATATCATCAAATTTCACTTTATAATCTTCTAACATGACAGCTGGAATAATATTACTTTCCCCAATGAAGTTTGCTACATATCTATTTTCTGGTTCATTGTAGATTTCCTGAGGTGTTCCAACTTGTTGAATTTCCCCATCCTTCATAACAACAATCTTATCTGACATAGTTAAGGCTTCTTCCTGGTCATGTGTAACAAAGATAAAGGTAATTCCAACTTCCTGTTGAATTCTTTTTAATTCATATTGCATTTCTTTTCTTAATTTTAAATCCAATGCTCCAAGCGGTTCATCTAATAACAAAACCTTAGGTTCATTAACAAGTGCTCTGGCAATCGCTACACGTTGCTGTTGTCCCCCAGAAAGAAGTGTAACGTTTTTATTTTCAAAACCTTCTAAACCAATGAGCTTTAACATTTTCATAACTTTTTGTTCAATAACGTCTTTACTCATTTTCTTAATTTTTAATCCAAAAGCAATATTTTGATAAACACTCATATGTGGGAAAAGAGCATATTTTTGAAAGACAGTATTTAACTCTCTTTTATGTGGAGGAACTTGACTAATGTCTTCTCCATCAAAAATAACTTCTCCCTCAGTTGCATCTAGAAAGCCACCTAAAATTCTTAGTAATGTTGTCTTTCCACACCCACTAGGTCCCAGTAAAGTCACAAACTCATTTTCATATATATCAAGGTTGACACCTTTTAAAACAATTTGTCCATCAAATTCTTTCACTATATTACGAAATTGTATTAACTTCTTCTTATCCATAATCATACTCCCTTCTTTTAAAACATTGGTGGTGTTGTGACCCACAATATTTTGGCATCACTTGAACCATTATTGATAAAATAATGACTTTCTTTACCATCCATATAGAATGTTTCTTTTGCTTTTAATCTATATTTTTTATTCCCACGAACTAAAGTGACATTTCCTTTTAAAATATAACCGAATTCTTCTCCATTATGACATTCCATTTCTTTACTTCTTTCATGTCCATGAATAGTTAAAAGAATTGGTTCCATTTCATTTTTCTGAGCATTAGGAATAACCCATTCAATCGTATATTCGTCTTTTTCATCCACAAAAAAATCCTGTGTATGAAAGACAATCTTTTCTTCCTGATCAGATTGAAAGAACTCAGAAAGATTGGTGCCTAGTGCCTCTAACAAATCTTCAAGTGTAGAGATACTTGGACTGGTTAGATTTCTTTCAACCTGTGACAAGAACCCTTTTGTGAGTTCACTTCTTGAAGCCAACTCTTCCAAGGTCAAATCATTTTTAATACGCAAATCCTTCAATTTCTTTCCAATGTCCATATAAACCTCCATGTCACTATACTAAACTTTAAATTCAAAAAATCAAACAACTTTATTATACATATTTCTACCCCTAATGCAACAATAAATTTCATATTTTTAAAATAAAGTTCATAAATATTAAACTTCCATACAAAAAAAGAGAACCTTAAAGTTCTCCTTGATTCTTATATAAAGCATTAAATATCTTTAACAACTTATCATCTCTTTGTTGCGTCGCTTTTTGATCTTTATCCTCTGTATAATCATAAAATCCTTTTTGAGTTTTCACTCCATATTCACCAGCTTGATAATGCTCTTTTAGCAATGTTGGAATATCATGACTATCACACAGATCCTCCATTAAATATTCACTAATATGATAGAAAGTATCTAAACCACCAAAATCTGCCACTTCTAATGGTCCTAAGCAAGCATAACGAAAGCCTAAACCATATTTCATTACATCATCAATGCCTTCTTTTGAAACAACACCTTGTTCTACTAAAGATAAGGCTTCTCTTAATACTGCAAACTGGATACGATTTGCGGCAAATCCCAAAACATCTTTTTGAACAATAACTGGTTTTTTACGAATATCTATGCTTAATTGATAAATAGCTTGAGCAACCTCATCACTTGTATAATCTCCTTTTATAATTTCTATTAATAATATAAGATGGGAAGGATTAAACCAATGCATACCAATAAATCTTTCTGGCTTATAAACTGATGAAGCTAAATCATTAATAGAAATTCCTGAAGTGTTCGTTGCTAGAATAGTATCCTCTTTTACAATTTGTGATATGTCCTGATAAAAAGATTTTTTAATGTCTACATTTTCAATAATACTTTCCACAACAAGATCACAATCTTGAAAACAATCCTTTTGCGTTGTATAGGATAAACTGTTTATGATGCTTTGTGCTTTTTGTACTGTGATTTCATGTTCATCTACAAGTGTCTGTATATTATCCTTGATATGTTTTTGTGCTAACATTAATGCTTCTTCTTTTAAATCATAAATGGTAACTTGATATTCAAATTGAGCAAAGATTTCTGCCATGGAATATCCCATTGTTCCTGCTCCTGCAATGACAATTTTCTTGATTTCCATATTATATCTCCATTTCCAACAATGCACTACCTAGTGTCTTTCCATGCATATCAATAGCTAAAGAACGTGTCACGCCTCCACCTAAAGCATCTTCCATCACAAAATTCAATGCCCCAATACTTTCAATTTCATATCTTGTGATTTTTCCATGAACAATATCATGAAAATAATCCTTTAATTTTTCAGGAGTGACCTTTTCTTTTAATAAAGCATAATCTTCTTGTTTATAAGCTATAAGTGAAATAATAGAAATATTTCCTTTATCCCCTGTTCTTGAATGTGCAATCTCTTTTAATTTCATTGTTATACCTCCAAAACATGAACTGTTATATGAAAGTGATTAACTGGTACAAGTATAGATGCAATGCTAATAATATCTTTAATATTCTTTACTGCACCGCCACCACCAGATGGACCATTTGTATATAACGCTTCTACTTCATTACCAATCATTTGTGCCTGTGCTATGTTTTTGACTCTGGCTGCAACTCTGAGCCTCACTTCTACTGGTGTATATTGATTCATTTGAGTTGATATATCATCATGATACAATGCATTCATTCCTATCATATCATATCGTATTTCTTCATATTTCAATCCTATCATTTCAAAACGATGTTCAAGTATTTCCTTAGCTAACTGAGCCTTTGATAATGCATTTAAACCACCATAACTGATTTGCCCTTCTCCAATATAACAATCATGATAGCCAACACTTGTTTTATAATATCCATTAGGTGCATGTCCCGTTGCTCCACTGATTTTAACACGATCTTTTCCAATTTGTTGGACTTGAACATGTGAAAAATCAGCAATAACATCTGGTGTAAAATATTTTGTAGGATCTTGAATTTCATAGAGTGTCTGTTCTTTTACAGTCTGTTCAGTCACTATACCACCTGTATGTTCTAATTTTGTGACGACACCATCACCATTTTCGTCAACTTCAATAATTGGAAATCCAAGATTCCATAGTTCTGGAACATCTTTATAACCTGGATCAGCAAAATATCCTCCTGTAACTTGCCCAGCACATTCCAATAAATGACCAATCCATGTCCCTTTTCCAAGTTTATCATAATCATCCATAGACCAATTCCATTCATAAACTAATGGTCCTAAGGCTAATGATGGATCCGCTACACGGCCAGTAATGACAATATCAGCCTGATTTTGCAAAGCCTCTACAATACCTTTAATACCAATATAACCATTTGCAGATAAAATCTCTCCATCAATATGATTCAATGGTTCTCCTGTTTCCATGACCTGATAATCCATGTACTCTGAAAGTTTATCTGTGATATCATCACCTTCTACATAGGCAATTTTTAAATTTTTAATTCCTTTTTCTTGAGCCATGCTTTGACATTTATATGCAGCTGCTTTAGGATTTGCTGCTCCCATATTTGTAATAACCTTAACGGGATGGTCTTTAATAGCATCTAATATTTTATCAAAGCGATATTCAAATAAATCATTATATCCTAGTTGAGGATCTTTCTGCTTATTTTTTTGAGCTAGCGAAATTGTTCTTTCAGCTAAACATTCAAAAATAATATAGTCAAGATTTCCTCTTTGTATAAGATCTATTGCTGGTTCAATGCGATCTCCACCATATCCTGCACCTGAACCAATTCTTATTGTTTTCATTGATTAACCTCCTCGTCTAAATAATTTGTTATGATAATTTTGTTTTTTTGTATATAGTCTTTAATCGCTGGATCACATAATACAGCAAGTTCCTGAACACGTGGTAAAGCATATGAACTTTTTAAATATAATTCCAAATCACATTCCCCACAATGTGACATTATTTCTATATCTTGATCTTTATATTTTTCTAATATATGGATAAGCCCCTCTATTGATACATTATCTTTGATAAATTCATTGACAAACTGAAAATGATTATATCGTCTTATTGGTAAATGATATTCTTGTGCAAGCTTCTTCGTTGCTTGAAGATTATTTTGAAAATCATGCATACCATGATGACTATCTAGATGACTAGGCATACAACCAAAGACTTCAATAAATCTTTCTATCTGTGCTTTAAATTCATTATAAACTTCTTCAACATCAAAATAATGATTTTGTAGTTTTGCTGGCTTATAAAAATATCCTTCTTCATCTGTTAAAGTCTTATTTTTCGTTAATGATTTTCCTAACGTCAATGTTAAATGAACCCCTATTGATAAATTTGGACAATCTTTTAATAAATTTTTTCCATATTCAATATAAGGCATATTACATAAAGCTGTTGTAGAACGAACAATTCCTTGATGATATCCTTTGATTATGCCATCTGTCACAGCTTTGGTATAACCAAAGTCATCAGCATTGATAATAACTTTCATATTCAAAAAGTGCAGAATATTATTCTGCACCCTCCTCACTTGCTAGTAATTGTTTATCATATGCTTTAATGAATGGTAAAGCAATAATGACATCTAATACAAGCAAGACAGCCCAGACAAGAATAGCTTTCAAATCCATAGATGCTAACCAAGCTTGAAATGGCCCTGGCACAGTAAATGGTAAAGATACAAAGAATTTTCCTAAAAAACCACTGTCCATTAAGAAATAAACAATTGTAAAATTCAAGTTATTACAAATTAAGAAAGTAATAAGTGTAAATGGATTTAATACTGTTGGCAATCCAAAGATTAATGGTTCATTAATATTAAAGAACGCAGGTACAGAAGCGATTTTCGCAATTGATCTTGCTTGTGAAGATTTACAGAATAACAAAATGACAATCACTACTGCAAAATAAGAAATCCATCCCCCATATACACTATTAACTGCTCCTGCAAAAATACTAGGTAATTCTTTTCCAGCAGCATAAGCTTCAGCATTTAATGTTAAACCAAGTGTTGTTAATGGTGTTGTGACAACTCCAACCATATTTGCTCCATGAACACCAAAGAACCAGAATGTTGTCATTAAAACATTAATAAGAATAATTGATGGTAATGATCCTGTTGCTGAAATTAAAGGTTGGAAAGCAGCATAAATCAAACCAGTAATACCTGTACCAAAAAAGCTAATACATACAGAATTGAAAATCATAAATACTAATAAACTCACGATACCTGGAATTAAGACATTAAATGGTGCTGCCACATTTGGTGGTACTTGTTCAGGTAATTTAATCACCCAATGATTCTTTATAAATAAATGGTTAATTTCGATGACTGCCAATGCTACAACAATAGCTGTAAACATTCCTGAAGCTCCTAAATCTGTTAATGGAATAGCACTCACACTTACTTCTCCACTTGTATAAGTTTGAGGAACACCAGCAATACATAAATAAACAAGTAAAACTGAAATCATATTTGAAATTGTATTCATTTTATATGTTTTACATAATTGATATGCAACACCCAAAACAACATAAACAGAAATAGCTCCAATTGTTAAATAGTAAGGTGTTAATAATGTCGCAGCGTTTGCTGAGGCCCAATCACGCCACATACATAAAAATGAGAAGAAAAAATTTGTTGGTTGTAAAGATGCGTCAACGGGCGGCTGGGCCAATAATATTGCAAATCCTCCAATAATTGTAACAGGTACTAAAACTGTTAATCCATCTCTAACAGCAGCTAAATGTCTTTGCTGTGAGATTTTTGTTGCTACAGGAACAACATATTTTTCTAATACTGCCTGGAACTTAGCCATAAATCCTTTTTGTGTTGAATCCATAATATAGATTTCCCTCCTTTATAATCTGTCATTTTGTTAACCGGTTTCATTTGACATATATAGCGTATCACATTATGAATGGTTTTGCAATATTAAATTTATTTTTTTGAATACTCTTTCATTTTTAGAAAAACTATGCTATACTAAAAGCGGAGGTGGAAATCATGAAAATAGGTTATCATAAATTAGATATTACTCCTCAAAAGAGTGTATATATGGCTGGTTATAATCGTCCTTTTCAATCACAAGGTATTTTAGATCCTATTGAGATTAATACAATGATTTTATCTTATCAGGAAAAATTGTTTGTTATTTCTATTTTAGATTCAATTATTATCGAAAATAGTGTGATAAAACCAATAAAAAATGAGATTTGTCGTGAATATCATTTATCAGATGAGCAAGTCATTATTGGGTGTATTCATACTCATTCAGCGCCAGCTTATTTTCGACCATTTTTTGAAAAAACAACTATCGAAAAAGAACTTCAAAAACAGCTTATTTCACAATTTATTTTCTCTATTCATAAAGCTATGGACTCATTAACTGAAGCAACTATTCAAATAAAACATACTATCATTCAAGGTGTTTATGGTAATAGAAACAAAGTGGATGGCTATGCGGACAAAAATGCATATATTCTAGAATTTATGAATGTCCATTCAAAATTACCTATCTTTTCTCTTATTTCTTTAGCTTGTCATCCAACTATTTTAAATCAATCTAACTATAAGCTTTCTGCTGACTTATTAGGTCACATTAGACAAAAATATCAAAATAAATACCATCAGCCATGTATGATTATCAATGGATGCTGTGGTGATGTTTCAACTCGCTTTTATAGAGAAAAAAGTGGTGAAGAAGAATTGGATCGTGTATCTTCATTAATATTAGAACAATTAGACAATGCCAAAATTATTCAGACATCAATAAATAATTTACAATGGTCTTCATATTGTCATGATTATATTTATACTGGAAAAGATGCATTTATTACAAATGAAATTCCTAAGTTGCAATATGAAATCCAACAAAATCCTAGCGATCAACAGATTCCAGTTAAACAAATGCTATTAAATAATTTAATCTTAAAGCGTGATAAAAGTCCTATGACTTTAACTTTATATAGTCATATTATCAATTTAGGAAATATCATGTTTGTCTCTTTACCTGGTGACATTACTGCAATCTTAGGTAAAAAAATAAGAGATGCCTTTCCTGATAAGCTCATTATCATAATAGGATATTGTGAAAATTATTCTAACTATTTTGTATGCAAAGAAGATTATGGATTATATTTCGAAACATATATTTCAAGATTAGAAAAGGGAAATGCTGATCATTTTATAGAAAACACTATTTTAAAAGCAAAAGAATTATGCAAGTAAGACTATTTCATTTTGCGAAATAGTCTTTTTTTTATTATAATAGCTTTAGGAGATGATACAATGAATCCTTTTGAAAAAATGGAGTTAAAAAAAGAAACATTTACAAAAAAAGAAATGATTATATATGATCTTTTACATAACGATTTAGAAATCATACTAAGAAGTTCTGCTACTGACTTATCTAAAAATTATCATGTTTCTCAGGCAACAATTACACGTTTCTGTCAAAAACTTGGATATGACGGTTTTAATGAATTTAAATTTGATGTCTTTCGCTTAGAAAAGAAAAATACTGATTCGTCTTTAGATAATGAAACATACATTGATTCTTATATACATTTATTCAATATCATTCAAAGTTCTTTAGATTATCAGCAATTAGAGAATCTTGCAAATGATATTATCCAAGCTGAAAATGTGATTATTTCAGGCTTTCATAAAAGCTCTTTGCCAGCTAAAATGTTACAATATAATTTATTTAAATTTAATAAAAAAGCTATCGTTTTAAACAATGACGAGATTCATGAACTTCCTCATATTATTACTTCTCAAGATATTTTCATCTTCTTTACAAATAGAGGAAATGGTTTAAATACTTTAAAACCTCTTTTAAAAGAATCAAAAGAAAATATTCAGTATCAATTAGCTCTTATTACAATGAATGATAAATTATCTATAAAAAAATATTGTGACCAATATATATGGTTACCTTCATCAACCAATCAGAATTTTCAACAATACCTTGAAAATCAAATTGTATTTTTCTTATATATAGATTTATTAACATCTCAAATTGCTAAAAAAATTTAAAGGAGTATAGATTAGATTATGCACACATATACACATCAAGTTCAATATTATGAAACCGATAAAATGCAAATTACACATCATTCTAATTACATTCGTTTTATGGAAGAAGCGCGTATTGATTTTTTAAATCATATTGGTTTTGGTTATGATAAGATGGAAGAATTAGGTATTAGTTCTCCTGTTATAGGCATTCAATGTGATTATAAAAAAAGTACGACTTTCCCTGATCTTATTACCATTGAAACAAAGGTTTCTGCATATAAGGGAACACGTCTAGAAATAGAATATACGATGAAAGTCAATGATGACATTGTAGCTATTGGGAAAAGTTTACATTGTTTTCTTAATCAAAATGGTAGACCAATTATTTTAAAAAGATCTCTACCTGAATTAGACCAAATTCTTGTTCAACTTCTTAACGAGGATACAAACAATGTTGAGTGAACTCTTTCAAACTGATGGCTTTCATACATTGATATATCTTACCTGGTTTATTTTGCCTTTTCTCTTTGTGTTTTCATTTGCTTTCGGTATTAAAAATGAAGTACACGAAAAAACTGGCTTTAACTTTGCACTATTAGTTGCCAGTATATCCTTACTTTTTATGCTTGCAATGATATTATTTATGTAGATTTTATATGAGCAGAATGTTTCTGCTCTTTTTATATTATCAATAATACGAAAAAACTAGCTTTGATAGCTAGTTATTCATTAAACATCTTTTCTAATTGTATAGCCACTCCATTTTCCTGAACACTTGGACATATGATTTCTGCTCTTTTTTTAATATCTTCAATAGCATTTCCCATCGCAATAGGATGTCCAACTGTTTCAAACATTTCTACATCATTAGGACCATCCCCAAAACAGTAACTATCTTTAATATCAATATTTAATTCATGTAAGACATCTAATATACCTGTTGCCTTAGATACTTCATTAGAATAAATTTCTAAGCTATGATGATCTGGATGCAATTCGTAAGAAAAAGATTGAAAACATGAAATCGCATAATCTAACTCTTCCTGATTTTTTGTCCATGCTTCCATTTTAACCGTTCTTTTTATAATATCTTCTTCATCATATTGATAACATAAATTATGAAAATCTATATTACAATGAGAATAGAAATCTAATAAACATTGGTTTGACTGATTCAAATAACAAAGTGTTGGTGTCTGCAAAATATATTCAATATTTTTAGACTTTAAACACTCAGTCAATTCTTTAACCTTTTCTGGATTTAAATATCTTGCTGTTAAATCTTTATTATGATATTTCACATTAGCTCCATTTGCTAGTACATATCCATCAAATCCTATTTCCTTTACATTTTCAGCAATAAATCCATAAGGTCTACCACTTGCAACAAAACATAAATGTCCTTGCTTTTGAACTGATTTAATTGCATTTTTCACTTCATCAGTAATACGTCCTAACTCTGGACAAAACAATGTTCCATCAATATCAAAAAATATAATTTTCCTACTCATTTAATCCACCCATCCAAAATGCTGACATGCTTTATAAATCCCATCTTTATCAGCATCATCTGTAACATATGTTGCTTTTGCTTTCAACTCATCAATTGCATTTCCCATTGCAATAGAAGTCCATTCATCACTAAACATACTTAAATCATTTTTCTCATCACCAAAAACAACAACATCTTTATAATCTCCACCAAAATGATCAACAATAGCTTTAATACCTACTGATTTATCACCAGGTTCAACAAACAAATATTCTTTATGGAAACGACACCAAGGTAATTCCTTTAGAGTTTCTAGTTTTTGTTCTTCTGGAGTAAAACAAGCCACATAAACTTTATAGATTTGATCATAATTTCTTGGATCCAATCCTTCTTCAACAACTGTATCCATATAAATATCATGGGTAAAATCATAAAAGCGATTATCTGGTGCTAAACGTCTTGTTTCATTATCTGGTGATATTGCCCAAATGAATCCTTTTTCTTTACATTCATCAATTAATGCTAGACACTTATCATAATCTAAAGGTTTGATTTCAATTAGTTTTTCATTGATAGTGATTCCATTTCCCCCGTCACTCACCATATTTTTAAATCCTAATTCTTTCATATGATTGACTGCCATTGCATAACTTCTACCTGTTGCAATAGCAACAAAATGTCCTTTTGCTTCTAATTCTTTAATTGTTTTTCTCGCTGATTCAGGAACATATTGGTCACCCGGAGTTCCAACAGCTAAAGTTCCATCAATATCAAAGAAAAAATACTTCTTTTTCCCCATTTTCATCACCTCTATTAACCATTTTAACAAAACCTTATCAAAAATCTATTTTTTTACAAAATAAGAAAAAGTATCACCATAATGATGATACTTTAAAGATTACTGTAAATATTGAGTATTTTCTAACATAACTCCACAACCTTCAGCAACACAGTCAAGAGCATTTTCAGCAACAAATACAGGAACTCCTAAACCTTCTTCTAAGAATTTATCTAAATTATGAAGTAAAGCTCCTCCACCTGTTAAGAATACACCCTTATTCACAATATCTGCAGAAAGTTCTGGTGGTGTTTGTTCAAGAACTTGTTTTGTAGAACGTAAAATTGTCATGCAGCATTCTTCTAATGCTTCTTGAGTTTCTTTAGCATTTAATTGAATTGTGTGAGGTAAACCTGTTACTAAATCCCTACCTCTTACATCCATAACATCTTTTGGATCTGCTTCATAAGCACTACCAATTGTCATCTTAATTTCTTCTGCTGTACGATCCCCAATTAATAATTTATATTTATCTTTAACATATTTAATTAATTCAGCATCCATCTTATCTCCAGCAATTTTTAAAGATGTACTTGTTACAATATCACCTAATGAAAGAACAGCAATATCTGTTGTTCCCCCACCAATATCAACAACCATATTTCCAGATGGTTTAGAAATATCTAAACCAGCTCCAATAGCTGCAACCTTTGGTTCTTCTTCAATATAAACACGTTTAGCACCACATCTTAAAGCCACATCTTGAATAGCACTCTTTTCAATAGAAGTAATATTAGATGGACAACAAATTAAGATTGTTGGTCTTGAGAAAACTCCTTTTAAGTTAAGTTTATTAATAAAATGAGTTAATAATATTTCAGTAATTTGAAAATCTGCGATAACCCCATCTTTTAAAGGACGAATAGCTTGAAATTTACCTGGAGTTTTTCCAAGCATATCTCTGGCTTCTTCTCCAACAGCGATAGGTTTATTTGTTTCAGTATTGATAGTCACAACAGAAGGTTCATTCACAACAATCCCTTCACCTTTAACATAAATAAGAATGTTAGCAGTTCCCAAGTCAATACCAATTTCCTTTGATAATTTCATTGAACATTCCTCCTATAAGCATTTCTATTGTATCATTTTTCTTATTAATTACAAGAAAAAATTATTACTATATCAACATAATTTTTATCTTTTCAAAAACTCTATCTCTATCACAATGATAATATAATAAATGTATGAAATTTATGTGAATATTTTAAAAAAATTTAGATTCCTAAGAATCTAAATTTACTTAATCATATCCAGTGTTTGT
>UMEI01001404.1_pt1 | contig 18071 bp, 10 predicted proteins | sample 1964711 | NCBI WGS metagenome assembly UMEI01 (sample SAMEA4836016, study PRJEB28245) | human gut metagenome | biome: gut microbiome; material: fecal sample | place: Denmark | collected 2008 | reverse complement strand
GGTACTTCATAAAGTGTGCGGTAAACCGCTTTCAAAGTGGGTTATTGACGCGTCTAAGGCGGCAGGTGCGGACAAGGTTTGCGCGGTTGTCGGTCATAAGGCAGAAACGGTTAAAGAGGTACTCGGCGATGTGTGCGAATTTGCATTGCAGGCTGAACAAAAGGGTACAGGTCATGCGGTTATGCAGGCTATCGATGTTATAAAAAATTCAAAGGGCGAGGTTGTTATTCTAAACGGTGACACTCCTCTTATAACTGCCGAAACAATAAACAAGGCTATTGAATATCACAAAAATAACGGCAATCAAGCAACTGTTATAACCGCAATTCTTGACGATGCGACAGGTTACGGAAGAATTATAAGAGATAATGACGGTTCTGTTTTGAAAATCGTTGAGCAAAAGGACGCAAGTGAAGAAGAAAAGAAAATCAACGAAGTAAATTCCGGAATGTACGTTTTTGACGCACAGTCGCTTGTATATGCACTTGATAAGATTACTCCGAACAATGCACAAGGCGAATATTACCTTACAGATACTCTTGAAATACTTCTAAGTGCCGGTAAGAAAATCGGAGGTTACGCAATTTCGGACAATGACGAAATCAGAGGTATAAACGACAGAGTACAGCTTAATGAGGCTGAAAAGATTATGCAAAAGCGTATTAATGAATACCATATGAGAAACGGTGTTACAATGCGTAATCCTGAAAGCGTTTATATCGAATACGGCGTTGAAATCGGCAATGATACGGAAATTTGTCAGAACGTCACAATAAAGAGCGGTACAAAAATCGGCTCTGACTGCGTTATCGGTTCGGGAAGTATGCTTGACAGAGCGGTTATACATGACGGCGTTGACGTGTTAAGCTCAGTTATACTTGAATCGGAAGTTGACGAGGGTACACACGTAGGACCGTTTGCATATATCAGACCTAATTGTCATGTGGGTAAAGAAGTTAAAGTCGGCGATTTCGTTGAACTTAAAAATTCAAATATCGACGACGGTACAAAGATTTCTCACCTTACATACATCGGCGACAGCGATGTCGGTAAGAGGGTAAACTTCGGCTGTGGTACTGTAACGTGTAACTATGACGGTAAGAAGAAGTACAGAACAACAATCGGTGACGATTGCTTTGTCGGCTGTAACACAAACTTCGTTTCGCCGATTAATGTCGGTGACGGCGTTTATATTGCCGCAGGCTCGACAATAACAGAAGATATTCCTGAAAACAGCTTGTCTATCGCGCGTGCAAGACAGGTTAATAAAGAGGGTTGGAAGGATAAACGTAAGTAATATGAGTTTTAAAGATATTTGGGCAGATAAATTATCTGCCCTTTTTGGACGTAAAGAGGAGATTATACCAATGTATTTAATAGTGGGACTTGGGAATCCGGGTAAGCAGTACGATATGACGCGTCATAATATCGGATTTCACACAATAGACTATATTGCGGATAAGTACGGTGCGAAACTTACCAAATTAAAGTTTAAAGCGGTGTACGGTGAGGCGACAATAAGCGGTGAAAAGGTGTACCTTGTAAAACCGCAGACATATATGAATTTAAGCGGTGATTCAGTCGGTGAAATGGCACAGTTTTATAAAATACCGCCTGAAAATATTATTGTAATCAATGACGATATATCTCTTGATGTAGGCAGAATAAGAGTAAGACCGAAAGGAAGTGCCGGCGGTCACAACGGACTTAAATCTATAATATACCGTCTAAACAGTGATACATTCCCAAGAGTAAAAATGGGTGTCGGTGCACCGAAACACGAAGATTATGATTTGGCAGACTTTGTACTCGGCAGATTTACAAAGGAAGAAATTCCTGTAATGGAGGACGCAATAGTTAAAGCGGAAAAAGCTGTTGCGGAGATTATTAAAAACGGTGTACAGTCTGCGATGAATAAGTATAACGGCAAATAAAAAAGTGCATTTTGTCCGTCCACGACAAGGTGTGTAAAGAACGGTTGTGGGCAGAAAGGCTGTAAATATGAATTTTTCTGATATTTTAAACGATTATGCACCGTATAAAGGCATAGTCGAAAATCTTAATAATACGCCTGTTTCTGTTGCGGGAATAGTTGAATCGGCTCAGGGACAGCTTATTTATTCGCTGAAAAATGAAAATAAATCATCTGCGCTTGTTGTGTGTTACAGTGATATGGAAGCGAGAAAACTTTATTCGGATATGGAATTGTATTCGGATAATGTTTTGTATTTTCCGACAAAGGAATATATTTTCTATAATATCGAAACCTCCGGTCATCAGAACGAGCACGCAAGAATTTCCGTTATACAGAAACTTGTAAGCGGCGGCGATTATATAGTTGTGACAAGCCTTGACGCAATTCTGCAGTATACTTGCGATAAAGAAGAATTTAAGAGCCTTTGTATAGATTTTGAGCTTGGAAAAACGTTTAATCTTGAAAAGCTGACGGAGGAACTTGTTGTAATGGGTTACTCAAGAGAGGACAGCGTTGAGGGTGCGGGACAGTTCGCAATCCGCGGCGGAATACTTGATATATTTCCTGTCGGCAACGAAAATCCGTACAGAATTGAATTTTTTGATGATGAAACTGACTCTATAAGAGAGTTTGACACATATACTCAGCGTTCGCTTGATAAGATTGACTTCGCACGTGTGACACCGGCGAATGAGGCGGTTATCACTGACGAAAAACGTGACAGAATTATATCAGAGCTTGAAAAACGCATAAGAAGTGCAAAACGTAAAAAGAGTGACGAAAGCTATTTTATCGAAACAACCGAATCGGATATAGAAAGTTTTAAGGAAGTAAGATATTTCCCGTCAATAGACAAATATGTATCGCTTGTATATGACAAAATACCGTCAATTACCGATTATTTTTCGGATAATGACCTTGTGTTTATAATTGACCCGAAACGTATAAGCGAGCGTGGCAAGACGTTTGAATGGGAGAAAAACGAAGTAGTAGCCGAACTTAAAGAAAAGGGAATAATCGGTGCGGCAAAGGACAGTTTTTATTGCTCATATCATGATAAAGTGCATGAAATGTCGGTGAAAAAACTTATTTCGCTTGACGTTCTTTCTCATTCGTCAACCGACTTTAAATACAAGCACCTTGAAACATTCACAACTAAAACAACTGTTTCGTTCCACGGTAAAATCGAGTATTTGTATGAAGATTTGAGGAATTGGCAGAGTAAAAATTATACTGTCGCAATTCTTTGTACGTCAAGAGGCCGCGGCGAAAACCTTGCAGGTGTGCTTGTTGACAAGGGGATAAGAGCGAGATTTATCGGTGATGACGCAAATAAGGCGAATTTCAATAAAGGCGAAACCGTTATAATAAAGGGTGAACTTAATAAGGGGTTTGAGTATCCCGAAATTAATTTTGTGCTTGTTTCCGACAGAGAAATTTTTGAAACAAAGAAAAGCCGTTCAAGACGTAAAGTTGAAAATGCAAACAGAATTAAGAATTACACAGATATAAGCGTAGGCGACTACGTTGTACATCAAACGCACGGTATCGGTCAATATATGGGTACAAAGAAAATGGTTGTCGGCGGTATAACAAAGGATTACCTTAAAATTCAGTATCAAGGCACAGATTCTTTGTATATTCCGATTGACCAGCTTAATCTGCTTTATAAGTATGTCGGCAATACCGATAAAAAGCTGAAACTTAATAAGCTCGGCAGTAACGAATGGAACAAGACAAAGCAGAGAGTAAAACAGTCAACGGAAGAATTGGCGAAAAAACTTGTTGCACTTTATGCGGAACGTGAGAGGGCAAAAGGTTTTGCGTACAGTGAAGACACACCTTGGCAGCGTGATTTTGAAGATACGTTCCCGTATCAGGAAACGGACGACCAGTTAAGGTCGATTGAAGAAGTTAAAGGCGATATGGAAAGCCAAAAGCCGATGGACAGACTTCTTTGCGGTGACGTTGGTTTCGGTAAAACGGAAATTGCACTTCGTGCGGCATTTAAGGCGGTCGGCGACTCAAAACAAGTCGCATATCTTTGCCCTACGACAATTCTTGCAATGCAGCATTACGAAACGTTTTTAAAACGTATGGAAAGTTTTCCGATAAAGGTTGAAATGCTGTCGCGTTTCCGTACAGCTTCCGAGCAAAAACGTATTTTGAAAAAACTTAAAACGGGCGAAATTGATATAATTATCGGAACGCACAGAATACTTTCAAAGGACTTGGAATTTAAAGATTTGGGCTTGCTTATAATAGACGAGGAACAGAGATTTGGTGTTGCACACAAGGAACGGTTAAAGGAATTAAAGCAAAATATAGACGTTCTGACAATGACTGCAACGCCTATACCGCGTACCTTGCATATGGCAATGACGGGTGTAAGAGATATGAGTGTGCTTTCGGAACCGCCCGAAAACAGATACCCTGTACAGACGTATGTTTTGGAGGATAATCCCGCAGTTATAGCGGACGCTGTCAGAAATGAACTGTCACGCGGAGGACAGGTGTTTTATCTGTATAACCGTGTACAGGGAATATACAGAAAAGCGGAATGGATACGTTCAATGTTCCCTGATATAACCGTTGCAGTCGGTCACGGTAAGATGAAAGAGGACGAACTTGAAGATATTATGTACGATATGGTAAACGGCAAAACCGACGTACTTGTCTGTACGACTATTATCGAAACAGGTCTTGACATTCCGAATGCGAATACGATTATAATTGAAAATGCCGATAAAATGGGACTTTCACAGCTTTATCAGTTAAGAGGACGTGTCGGACGTTCAAATCGTGCGGCATATGCGTATTTGACGTATCACAGAGATAAGATATTATCGGATATTGCGTCAAAAAGACTTCGTGCGGTAAAGGAATTTACCGAGTTCGGTTCGGGATTTAAAATCGCAATGCGTGACCTTGAGATCAGAGGCGCAGGCAATATTTTAGGACCTGAACAGCACGGACATATGGACGCAGTCGGCTACGATATGTACTGTAAATTGCTGAAAGAAAGCGTTGATGAGGCACAGGGTATTAAGATTGACGATGTGCAGGACGCTGCGATGGATATAAATATTGACGCATATTTGCCTGAAAGCTATATCAGAAACCACAATCAACGTATTGATATATACAAGAAAATCGCGGCAATCGAAACGGAGGACGATAAGTTTGAAATCGAGGACGAACTTATCGACAGATTCGGTGATATACCGAGAGCCGTACAAAATATTATCGAAGTTGCGTCACTTAAAACGTATGCCAAAGAATGTGGTATATATGAAATAGCACAGAGCGGTGACAATCTTTTGATGAAATTCGGCGAAAATTACGTTGACGCAAATCTTATTATGGGACTTGATAAAATGTTCCCTAAACGCATAAAGCTGTTGTCGGGCGACAAACCTGTCATAAGCTATGCGATTAAGGGTGAATATAAGAAAATCTTGAATATTGTAAATAATTTGTTAAGTACAATAAAGGAATTGCAAAGTGCCGAAAAAGATAGTATAATAAAATCATAAGATTTTAAGGAGAAAGACATATGAAATATACAAAACTTGCGGCAGTGGCATTGGCAAGCGTGATGATGTTGAGTGCCTGCGGGCAAAGTGCAAATAGCGACAATCCGATTGTTATGACTGTCGGCGATACACAGATTACCGAGAGTGAATTTAACTATTATATGAACACATATAAGGAAAATTACAATATGGGGCAGGCGAAAAAATCATCGCTTGAATACTGCCAAAGAAACCAGCTTATCGTTGAAGTTGCAAAGGCGATGGATATAAAGCTTGACAGTGACACACAGTCTAAATTAAAGGATTATCAAAAGTCGATAAAAGATTCTTATGACCGTGAGGGCGGATATAAGAAGTTTTTAAAGGACAATAACCTGACTGATGATTATATTGATACGCTTGCGGCGGTAAGCTATTATACGGACGCGTTGAAGAAACAAACGGAAACACCTACATTTACGGAAGATGAATTGCGTGAATATTTTAAAGAACATTACAGACGTGTCAAGTATGTGTTGATTTCGACTATCGACTCACAAACCGGTGACGAAGTATCGGATGACAAAAAGGAAGAGGCAAAGAAAACAGCGGAAGAAGTTTTGGAAAAAGCACAAAACGGTGAAGATTTTGACACGCTTATAAGCGATTATTCGCCGAATACCGCAAATGATTCCGATGAAAACGGATATATTTTCACCGATAACGAAACAGGCATAGAATTTGAAGAAGGCGTTGATTCGATAAAAGCCGACGAATTTACACTTGTTCAGTCAGATTCGGGATATTATGTAATAAAACGATTGCCGCTTGACGAATCACAGGAATGTTTTGAAGAAGAATATGAAAATGAGGCGGAAACTATCAATACTACAATGCAGAACAACGCATTTTATGAACGAGTTCAAAAATGGGCTGACGAATACGGTATAAAAGTTACCGTAAATGACGAAGTTTTAGACAAAATAAATTAATGAAATTATTAAATCGGAGTATAACATTCTGTTATACTCTGATTTTTTTGCTTTATGCGAAAAAAATTCCCAAAAACCATTGATATTAGAGTTCATTTTAGGTATAATAATATAGAATAGGTATATTAGCTATAATGAAAGGAATTAATAAAAAAATGGACAGTAATAAACAAATGGCAGATCTTTTGTTCAAGAATATAACAAAAACTCCCGACGATTACGAACAAATGTATCCCAAAAGAAATCTTGAAGAGGGTGCGGTTGTAACTCGTTTTGCACCAAGCCCGACAGGATTTTTGCATTTCGGCGGATTGTTTGCCGCATTTATCGGAAAGACGGCGACAAAGTCAACAAACGGTGTATTCTATCTTAGAATCGAAGATACCGATAAAAAACGCGAGGTTGAAAACGGTGTAAGCCTTATAGTAAAGGGACTTAACGATTTCGGTATAGAAATCGATGAGGGTATGCTGTCAGAAACTGACGAAAAGGGTGCATACGGTCCATATACTCAAAGTAAGAGAAAAGATATATATCAGGCATATGTTAAGTCACTTGTTGAGCAGGGACTTGCATATCCGTGCTTTATGACGGAAGAAGAACTTGCAACAATCAGAGAAAAGCAGGAAAGTGAAAAATTACTTCCGGGTGTGTACGGTGAATTTGCAAAGTATCGCGACATCACTGTTGAAGAGGCACAAAAGAGAATTGAAAACGGCGATGAATACGTTGTAAGATTGAAGTCACCGGGTAAGGAAGACAAGAGAATTAAGTTTAAGGATGTTATCAAGGGTGAAATTGAAATGCCTGAAAATATTCTTGACGTTGTACTTTTGAAAAAGGACGGAACTCCTACATACCACTTTGCTCACGTTGTTGACGACCATTTAATGCGTACAACTCACGTTATTCGTGGTGATGAATGGATTTCATCAGTACCGATACATTTGCAGTTGTTCTGGCTATGCGGTTTAAAACCGCCTAAGTATGCACACATTTCGCCTATTATGAAAGAGGAAAACGGCGGTAAGCGTAAACTTTCAAAGAGAAAAGACCCTGAGGCGGCAGTAAGCTATTACAGTGAGGTCGGTTATCCGAAAGGTGCAATTTGGGAATACTTAATGACGCTTGCCAATTCAAATTATGAAGACTGGCGTCTTGCAAATCCTAATGAGGATATAGACAACTTTAAGTTTTCGTTCTCGAAAATGAGTAAAGCAGGCGCACTTTTCGATATGGTTAAGCTTGCGGACGTAAGCAAAAACTATATTTGCCGTTTGAGTGCGGAAGAAGTTTATGAAATGGTTACTGATTGGGCAAAGGAAAACAATAAGAAACTATACAAACTTCTTGTTGATGACGAAGAATATGCAAAGGCAATATTTGCGATAGAGCGTGGAAACGCAAAACCGCGTAAAGATATTTCGGCTTGGACAGACGTTGAAAATTACGTTTCGTATTTCTATTCGGAGCTTTGGGACAGAAAATTTGATTTTCCGGATAATCTTTCAAATGATGATATGATAGAAATACTTGAACTTTACAAGCAGATTTACGACGAAAACGTCAGCAGCGACGATTGGTTCCCGCAGGTAAGAGATATGGCGGAAACAATAGGTTATGCTAAAGCACCTAAGGTTTATAAAAAAGACCCTGATTCATATAAGGGACATGTCGGTGATGTCGCAGGCGTTATTCGTGTTGCGGCAACAGGCAGAAGAAATACTCCGGACCTTTACGAAATACTTCAAGTGCTGGGTAAGGACGAAGTGATGAAGAGATTTGACGAAGCGATAGAAAGTTTAAGGGGATAAAGATATATGGAAGAAATATTCAGCAGAAATTTTATTGAAGAAGCAATAGACAAAGACCTTGAGGAAAAAGTGTACGACCATGTACAAACGCGTTTTCCTCCCGAACCTAACGGTTATCTTCATATCGGACACGCAAAGGCTATAAGCATAGATTTCGGTATGGCTGAAAAGTATAACGGAAAATGTAACTTGCGTCTTGACGATACTAACCCTACAAAGGAAGATACAGAATACGTTGACGCAATAATGGAGGATATAAAGTGGCTTGGCTTTAAGTGGGACAAGGTGCTTTATGCGTCTGATTATTTTGACGATATTTATGCGGCGGCTGTAAAACTTATCAAAAATGGTAAGGCATATGTTGACGATTTGTCACCGGAAGAAATAAGAGAGTACAGAGGTACTCTTAAAACTCCCGGTAAGAACAGTCCGTACAGAGAAAGAACGATTGAAGAAAACCTTGATTTGTTCGAGAGAATGACAAATGGTGAATTTGCGGACGGTGCAAAGGTACTAAGAGCAAAAATCGATATGGCGTCACCTAACCTAAATATGCGTGACCCGATTATTTACAGAATACTTCGTGCACATCATCACAGAACAGGTGATAAGTGGGTAGTTTATCCTATGTATGACTTTGCACATCCTATTTCAGATACTGTTGAGGGTGTTACTCATTCGCTTTGTTCACTTGAATTTGAGGATCACAGACCGCTTTATGATTGGGTATTAAAAGAAGTCGGCTACGAAAGCCCTTCAAGACAGATTGAGTTCGCAAGAATGAATCTTAACTATACGCTTACAAGTAAAAGACGTTGTCTGAAACTTGTTCGTGAAAATATTGTGTCGGGTTGGGACGATCCGAGAATGTCAACACTTTGCGGTATGCGCAGACGCGGTTACACACCTGAGGCTATTCGTGATTTCTGCGAAAGAATAGGTGTCTCAAAAGCAAACAGCGTTGTTGACTTTGCTTTGCTTGAGGCTTGTATAAGAGAAGATTTGAATAAGAAAGCACCGAGAGCAATGGCGGTTTTAAGACCGATTAAACTTATAATTGACAATTATCCTGAAGATAAGGTTGAACAGATTGAAGTTGAAGTTAATCCGGAAAATCCTGAAATGGGTAAGAGAACAGTAGAATTTTCGCGTGAACTTTATATAGAAGAAGACGACTTTATGGAGGACGCTCCGAAGAAGTATTTCAGACTTTCACCCGGCAGAGAAGTAAGACTAAAAAGTGCGTATTACGTTACTTGCACAAGCTGTGAAAAGGACGAGGACGGCAATATTATTGCTGTACACTGCACATACGATCCCGAAACCCGCGGCGGTGACTCACCTGACGGACGTAAGGTAAAGGGTACAATTCACTTTGTAAGTGCCGCACACGCAATAGACGCGGAAGTTCGTCTTTACGACAGATTGTTTACGGTTGAAAATCCGTCTGACGAAACAGGCGTAAATGACTTTACAGACAATCTTAACAAAGATTCTATGATAGTTCTTAAAAATGCAAAACTTGAAAGCAATTTGACAAATTTAAGTGTAGGAGATAAGTTCCAATTCCTTAGATTGGGATATTTCTGCGTTGATAAAGATTCAACACCTGAAAAGCCTGTTTTCAACAGAACTGTTGCATTAAAAGATTCATGGAAGAAAATTAATAAATAGAAAGAAGTTTTGAAAAATGGAATATACAAAATTTATGGCTGACAGAGTTAAGACGATGAAAGGCAGTGCCATTCGTGAAATGTTCAAGCGTATGGCTGATCCTGAGATTATCTCACTTGCAGGAGGAAACCCTGCGTCTGAATTGTTCCCGGGTGACGAACTTTCAAAAATTGCGGGTAAAATTCTTATGACAAACCCTACTCTTGCTTTGCAGTACGGTACAACAGACGGCTATCCGAAAATGAAAGACTGTGCAAGAAAGCGTGCGGAAAAAGTTAATTCAGTCGGTGAAAATGATGAAATTCTTATTATGACAGGTGCAAATCAAGGTATTGACCTTACTGCAAAGGCTGTTTTAAATAAGGGTGACAAGGTTATCGTTGAAAGTCCAAGCTTTATAGGAAGTCTTAATGCGTTCAGAACATATGAGGCTGAACTTGTCGGCGTTACTGTTGAGGATGACGGTATGAATATGGACGAGCTTGAAGAAACTCTGAAGAATACGGACGGTGTAAAGATGATTTACACAATTCCTACATTCCAAAATCCGACAGGCTGTACAATGTCGCTTGAAAAGAGAAAGCGTATGCTTGAAATCGCATCAAAGTATGACGTGCTAATCCTTGAGGACAATCCTTACGGTGACTTACGTTTTGCAGGTGAGGACGTGCCGACAATCAAGTCGCTTGATACAGAGGACAGAGTTGTTTATGCAGGCTCATTCTCAAAAATTCTTTCACCGGGTATGCGTCTTGGCTACATTGTAGCACCTGCACCGCTTGCGGAAAAGATTGAAATGCTAAAGCAGGTAAATGACGTACATACACCGATGATTACACAGCTTATGTGTGTGGAATTTATGAAGAAGTATGATATAGATAAGTACATTGCAAAGAACAGAGAGCTTTACGGAAAGAAATGTGCCGCAATGGTCAGTGCAATGGAAAAATATTTCCCACAGGGTAAAGTTAAGTGGGTAGTGCCTGAGGGCGGTATATTCCTATGGTGCGAATGCCCTACTATCGAAGATATTACACCGATTGTCGATAAGTGCCTTGAAAAGAAAGTCGCTATCGTACCCGGTTCAAATTTTGCAACGGATATATATGCTCCGTCAAATATGTTCAGACTTAACTATTCATCAGCTACTATTGAAAATATAGAAGAAGGTGTAAGACGTTTGGGAGAAGTCTTGACAGAAATGCTTTAATCTGTGAAAGGAAGATAATAATGGAAGATAAGAAAATCATATTTTCAGGCGTGCAACCGTCGGGAAATCTTACACTCGGAAACTATTTGGGAGCGATAAAAAATTGGGTTGACATACAGAAAGATTATAACTGTATATACTCAATGATGGACTTGCATACAATTACAGTTCGTCAAACTCCTGCTGATATAAGAAGAAGAACTCTTGAAGTGCTTGCTTTGTACATCGCTTGCGGAATTAATCCGGAAGAAACAATTTTGTTTATTCAGTCGCATAACCCTGCACACGCAGAGCTTGGCTGGGTACTTAACTGTTACACATATATGGGTGAATTGCAGAGAATGACGCAGTTTAAGGATAAGTCTGCACGTCATGCTGAAAACATCAATGCGGGATTGTTTACATATCCTGTACTTATGGCGGCAGATATTTTGCTTTACCAAACAGACTATGTGCCTGTAGGTAAGGATCAAATGCAGCATATTGAAATTTGCCGTGACATTGCACAGAGATTTAACTCGCTTTACGGTGATGTATTCAAAATTCCCGAAGGTATGCTTTCAAAGTCGGGTGCAAAGATAATGAGCTTGCAAGAGCCTGAAAAGAAGATGTCAAAGTCCGATCCTAACCCTAAGGGATATATTTCAATGATGGACGATATGAATGTTATCGCCAAGAAGATAAAGAGTGCGGTAACGGACAGTGAGGGTGTTATTGAATATCGTGAAAACGATCCGACAAAAGCCGGAATTAACAACCTTTTGAGCATTATGTCAGCCGTAACAGGCAGGAATATTGAGTCAATCGTAAAGGATTACAGCGGTAAGGGTTACGGTGACTTTAAGAATGACGTTGCGGAGGCGGTTGTTGAATGTATCCGCCCGATCAGAAATGAATATGATAAACTTATTGCCGATAAGCAGTACCTTATGGATATATGTCAAAGAGGTGCTGACAGTGCAAAGAGAATTTCACAGAGAACATTGAAAAAGGTGTATAAGAAAGTCGGCTTTGTGCTGTAATGGAGGGTAATATGTTAACTCGACAAGTTTTATTTATGATATTTGCATTCATCGTATCGTTCGCATTTACGTTTGCAACGACTCCTTTGGTAAGACGATTTGCTTTTAAAATCGGTGCGATAGACATACCGAAAGACAACAGAAGAATGCACAAAAAACCTACACCGCGAATAGGCGGTTTGGCAATTATTTTCGGATTTACGGTGGCGACATTGTGCTTTGCACAGCCGTCACGGCAGCTTTACGGAACGCTCGCAGGTGCGGCGATTATTGCCGTCATGGGCGTTATAGACGACTGCAAAAACCTGCCCGCTAAGCTGAAATTCGTAATTCAGATTATTGCCGCACTTGTGGTTGTGTTTGCAGGCGATATAAAAATCGATGTGTTCACAAACCCTAATTTCCTAAGCGACAATCCGTACTGGGTACTTCCCGAATGGCTTTCGGTAACACTTACTGTTATATGGATTGTATTCATAACAAATGCGGTAAACTTTATTGACGGTCTTGACGGATTGGCAGCAGGCGTGTCGGCGATAATGTCTATATCGCTTGTGTTTATATCGATAAGAGTGGGTGAATATTCGATTGCAATTTTGGGTATTGCACTTATGGGTTCGTGTTTCGGATTTTTGCCGTTTAACTTTAATCCGGCAAAAATATTTATGGGTGATACAGGCTCGACATTCTTGGGATTTATGCTTGCAACATTGTCTATACAAGGTGTGTTCAAGAGTTATGCGGTAATATCGTTTGCAGTACCGCTTTTGATTTTGGGATTGCCGTTGTTTGACGCATTGTTTGCGATGATTAGACGTATATTGCGCGGACAAAGTCCGATGACTGCGGACAGAGGACACTTGCACCACAGACTTGTGGATATGGGATTTTCCCAGAAACAAACCGTATTTATATTGTACGCAATAAGCGGTGTGCTTGGAATAACGGCTGTACTTTTGGCTGAAAGCGGCGTACTCAGAGCATTGTTGCTTGTAATATGCGTGCTTATACTTCTTTTGATTGGAAGTATGCTTGGAAAGAACAGTTATGTACATCAACATCAGGATAACAGAAATTTGACTGATGATAATGAAATTGACGTTGAAGAAGTTTCCGATAAAAAAGGTAATGAGGATAAGTAGGAAAGGATAGAGAAAAGTGAAAAAGTTAAAGGTTATGACAGTTTTCGGTACAAGACCTGAGGCAATCAAAATGGCTCCGCTTGCACTTGAACTGAAAAAATATGACAATATTGAATCAATCGTATGTGTAACGGCACAGCACAGACAAATGCTTGACCAAGTTCTTGAAATATTCGGCATAACACCTGATTATGACCTTGATATTATGAAGACAAGACAGAGTCTTATCGGAATAACAACAAGAGTTTTGGAAGGTCTTGACGAAGTTATTAAAAAGGAACAGCCTGATATTGTGCTTGTACACGGCGACACATCAACAAGTTTCGTTGCGGCACTTGCGGCTTTTTATAATCAAGTCAAGGTCGGACACGTTGAGGCAGGTCTAAGAACATACGATAAATATTCTCCGTTCCCTGAAGAAATGAACAGACAGCTTACAGGCAGAATTGCCGATCTTAATTTCTCACCGACAGAGCAAAACAGAAAGAATTTACTTAAAGAAAATGTTTCGGACGATATTATTTATATAACAGGTAATACGGTTATTGACGCACTTAAAACAACTGTCCGTGATGATTATAAGTTCAAGGATGAGTGCCTTAACAACCTTGATTTTGACAATAAGAGAGTAATTATTGTAACTGCTCACAGACGTGAAAATCTTGGTAAACCGCTTGAAAATATCTGTAATGCGTTAAAGCAGATTGTTACGGAATATGAAGATGTTGAACTTGTATATCCTGTTCACTTAAATCCGGCAGTTCGTGAAACTGCATTCGGTATTCTCGGCGATATGGACAGAGTACATCTTATTGATCCTCTTGACGTTGAGGAACTTCATAATGCTATGTCACGTTCGTTTATGGTTATGACAGACAGCGGCGGAATACAGGAAGAAGCACCGGCACTTGCAAAGCCTGTTTTGGTACTTAGAAAAGAAACAGAACGTCCTGAGGCTGTTGCGGCAGGCACGGTTAAAATAGCAGGTGTTGAAAAGGACGATATTGTACGTCTTGCAAAGGAATTGCTTGACAGTGAAGATGCGTATAATAAAATGGCACATGCTGCTAACCCTTACGGTGACGGTGAAGCGTCAAGAAGAACTGTTGAAGCTATTCTTTACGCATTTGGTTACAGTGACAAACGTCCTGAGAACTTTTCAGTAAAATAAATATGAGAATGGGAAAATTTCATATAAGATAGGGGGTACCCCAATGCAAGATTTGCTGAATAAAATAGACCGTCTTTTGAAAGAGAAAAAATTTTTTGAAGTAAAAAATATTGTGAAAGATGAGAATGCCGCAGACCTTGCGGTGTTGTTTGACGAACTGTTCGGTGAAGTGTTCGGTGAAAAGACTGAATTTATGATTTTGTTCAGACTTTTGCCAAAGGATTTGGCGGCTGAAACATTTGCGCATATGAACAGCGATATGCAGAGCCATCTTATACAGATGTTTTCCGATAAAGAAATCAGAGATATTCTTGATGAATCTTTTATTGATGATACTGTTGATATAATCGAAGAAATGCCGGCGAACGTTGTTTCGAGAATTTTGAAAAACTCAACAACGGGCGAGCGTAAGGCGATTAATGAAATTCTGCGTTATCCGAAGGACAGTGCCGGAAGTATAATGACAATAGAATATGTCAGTCTGCATAAGGATATGACGGTATCGGAAGCTTTTGAAAAAATTCGTAAAGTCGGTGTGAATAAGGAAACTATTTATACTTGTTATGTGACCGAAAACAGAAAACTTATCGGTGTAATCACTGTAAAGGATTTGTTTATGGCTGATGAGGACGATAAGATTGCCGATATTATGGAAACGCATATTATAAGCGTTGATACGCTTGAAGATAAGGAAATTGTCGGACATATGTTCAGAAAGTACGATTTTCTTGCATTACCGGTTGTGGATAAGGATAATCGACTTGTCGGTATCGTTACATTTGACGACGCTATGGACGTTATTCAAGATGAAAATACAGAGGACTTCTCAAAAATGGCGGCTATTGCGCCGAATGAGGAATCGTATTTCAGAACAGGTATTTTTAAACACGCAAAAAGCCGTATCGTATGGCTTTTGATACTTATGATAAGTGCAACGATTACACAGATTATAACGAATAGGTACGAGGCCGCATTTGCGGCAGTACCGCTTTTGGTTTCGTTTATGCCTATGATAATGGATACCGGCGGTAACTGCGGCGCACAAAGTTCTACTCTTATAATCAGAGGTATTGCACTTGATGAAATTCATTTTTCGGACTTTTTTAAAGTGGTGTTCAAGGAATTTAGAATTTCTATTATAGTCAGTTCGGTATTGGCGGTGGTAAACGGTGTGCGAATTTATATAATGTATCAGCATAAATGCGATTATCCGTTTATGCTTGCACTGACGATTGCATTGTCAATTATCGCAACAGTTATTTTGTCAAAGGTTATAGGTTCAATGTTGCCTATGCTTGCAAAAAAATGCCGACTTGACCCGGCGATTATGGCGACACCGCTTATAACAACAATAGTGGACTGTTGTTCGCTGTTCTTGTATTTTAATATTGCAACGATAGTGTTTTCACATATTGGAATTTTGTAATTATAAAGAGTGCCTATGCACTCTTTATTTAATAGAAAAAAGTAGAAGGGAAAATTATGTTGGTACGCAGAGCAGAAATAAAAGATATTGAGAAAATAAACGAATTGTTATTGCAGGTAGCTATGGTACACCACTATGGCAGACCTGATTTGTTCAAGGCGAATTGCCGTAAGTATAAAAATGACGAGCTTGTTGAAATCGTAAAAGACGACAACCGTCCGATATTCGTTGCAGAAGATGACGGAGTTGTTATGGGTTACGCATTTTGCGTGATAACCGACCGTAAAGATGATAATGTTTTGACAGATATGAAGAATTTGTATATAGATGATTTGTGCGTTGATGAAAATATGAGAGATAAACACGTTGGTACTGTCATTTATGATTATGTCAAGAAGTATGCAAAGGAAATCGGCTGTTATAACTTGACGTTAAATGTTTGGAGCTGTAATGAATCTGCTCAAAAATTCTATGAAAAACAAGGCCTGAAACCTCAAAAAACAACTATGGAAATGATTTTGTAATAAGGGAGCACAGTGCGGATTCAGAAGTAACAATATTAATACTGATGTTAATGGTACGAACACGTTATTGGATATTTACAGTTACTATGTCGAACAGACCTCCATAGTATATGACTATTAATTGCCGACTGTTGAGGAATTCACAGATAAGATGGTGAATACGGTGGAAACGTATTCGTATCTTGTTGCGGAACTAAATGGCAAAACAGTAGGTTATGCGTATGCATTTTTATGAGCAAATGGGTTATAGTTTAGTGGGCAAAATTGAGCCGTTTGGGTTTGAGTTTAACCGTTGGTTTAATACGATTAATATAGATAAAATAATCAATGAACCGATCGAGGAGATAAAAAATATTAAGAAGTTCGATGAAGTACGAAGAAAATTCGGATTTAAAAAAGCAAGGCACTCTGCCTTGCTTTTTGTTTAATCTGTAATAACAACAGGTTTTGAAATACCGCCGTTACCGTCTGCTTTGGTGCTGTTTACGATAACCGAAATATCGGCATCACCGTTTACGTCAGAAACATTTATTTCAACTTTACGTCCCCATTGGCAATCGCCTTTGAATTTCTGCTCGCCGTTTACGAAAACTTCAACTTCATTGCCTGTAAGTTCTCTGAACACAATGAAATTATCGTTTTCATTAATATTAACGGTAGTTTTGTAAAGTCCGTATCCGGTTATGTTTTTAAATTTATCGTCGTATCCGCTGCCAACCGACACGATACCCCAAGTATTCATATCGTGGTCCTCAATTTTAACATTCGGGTCAGGACGTGTTTCTGATAAATCAACCGCTTGACGCCATTTTGCAATATATTTTTCATTCACTGACGGAATAAATATTTTTTTATTTTCGTTTGCAACTGATTTTACGGTAGCCGTTGCACTTTCAAGTCCGTCCGACGCTGCAGTAACTGTAACATTTTCCGCACCGTCCGATTGCTTAACTATTACTTGACACAAACCGTTAAACAGGTGTCTTTCTTCGGCTTTGTCGGCTTCGTGAGAATTAGGATCGCCGTTTCCGACACCGATTATTTCGCCGCCGTCGGCAGTGAATTTTATAAGATTATCGGCGGTCGGTACACTTACACCGTTTTCGTCAACAACTGAAATATTAAATATTACTGCGTCATCGCAACTGTCATATACAAATTCATTTTGCGGAGTGATAATGATTTTTTTTGCCGCATTTGCGGTTGAAACTTCGTCACTGCAAACCTCTTTGCCGTCAATATATCCGACCATTTTAAGAGTACCTTTTTCAAACGGAACAAACCAATCCGCCATATCGTACTTATCAACATTCTTTTTGCCGAGCGATTTGCCGTTTAAGAAAAGTTCAGCCTCACTGCAATTAGTGTGCGTCATAACACGCACTTCTTCACCGTTCTCAAAATTCCAGTGGGGAAGAATGTGAATCATCGGCTCATCTGTAAAGAATGCTTTGTTAAGATAAAAAGCGTCTTTTTTGAAACCGCAAGTATCCATGATGCCGAATTGAGTGCCGATTGACGGCCATTCAAACGGAGTCGGCTCACCGCGATAGTCAAAGCCTGTCCATATGAAAAGTCCCATAATGTGCGGACGAATATCGACTTG
>UMEI01023410.1_pt1 | contig 18292 bp, 16 predicted proteins | sample 1964711 | NCBI WGS metagenome assembly UMEI01 (sample SAMEA4836016, study PRJEB28245) | human gut metagenome | biome: gut microbiome; material: fecal sample | place: Denmark | collected 2008 | reverse complement strand
ACCACTTGCAGAAGTGGGAGTCTTCTCGACTGAGATAAATAGATCAAAGTTTCGGAGAAATGTAAATAAAGAAAAAGGGAACTCTTTCCTTGGCAAGCGATTGTCGCTGCAGAGGTAAGAGTTCCCTTTTTCTATTTAATATTCAAGTCGAACGCACGTGAGACTTGGTGCATGATTCTGGTCAGCGAAAGCTGACATATTCTTCTCAGAATCACTGCACATCTACGCAAGCCACAAAACTTACAGGCTTCTCCATGCAGTCTCAAGTGCAATCTCGATCATTTCGTCAAAGGATTCCTGACGCTCAAGAGCAGTCAGTTCTTCATGACGGAACATGTGATCAGAGATGGACAGGATACTTAATGCTTTTTTGTGAGAAGCAACTGCTTCCCAGTAGATACCTGCTGTTTCCATCTCTACACAGAGCATTCCGAGATCACGGCACAGGGACGGGATATTGGAGTCTGCGTTGTAGAATACATCAGTTGTGAATACGTTTCCGACTTTGACACTTGCTTCTCTCTCTTTGCAGACAGATACTGCATCATTCAGCAGATCAAAATCAGCAGTCGGCGCGAGTGTTCCCGGGAAACCATACTGTACATCAAATTTTGAATTTGTGGAAGCACTCATGGCGATTACGACATCGCGTACTTTCATGTCATCGCGGAGTGCTCCGGCAGAACCTACACGGATAATGGAATCTACATCAAAGAAATTGTAGAGTTCATGAGCATATAATGTCATAGATGGGATTCCCATGCCGCTGCCCATTACGGAGATGCGTTTTCCTTTGTAAGTACCTGTGTAACCGTACATATTACGAACGGTGTTAAATAATTCCGGATTTTCCAGATATTTTTCTGCAATATATTTTGCACGCAGAGGATCGCCCGGCATCAGAACCACTTTTGCCACCTTTTCTTTTTCTGCGACAATACATGCGGAAGGTGTTGAAATCATATTGAATTCCTCCTGTTGTTATTTAATGTACACGCAGAATCATGCCCAAAACGACGTGTTTTGAAAGATTCCGGGAGTACATATCGTGTCTTTCTATTACCTATCACACTATACGTGATGAAAAATGAAATGTCAACAAAGTTTCCTGTTACAATTGCCCGTAAGAGATGGTTTCTTTGGGAATCCCGGGTGATCTGATAATCCAAGAAAATAGTCTGCGGATACATGATAATAATCACAGAGTGTAATGAGGTGATGAATGGGCAGCTCATTTGCACCACGTTCATAGCGTGCATACATGGTCTGGGAAGTACCTAAAATGTCTGCGATGTTCTGCTGTGTTTTATCATGATCTTCTCTGAGGTTCCGCATTCGTTGTATGTAATTCATGAAGAAATCACCATCCAGTTTTTTCCATCACATTAACATAGTACAAATATTTACTGATAAAATTAGTAAATATTTGTATTAACAAAAATGAGTAATAATGCAAAATAGACAGAAAATAATTGACTTTAGTAAATAAATATACTAAAATAGACAACATAGTAAAGAAATTTACTAAAAAGAGATGTGAAAAGTCCTAAAAAAAGCCACAAATATCAGCGCTGATTGGTGAAAATTTAAATGTCGACAAAATGATTCACATTTCGAAGAAACCATTCTTACACACACGAGGAGGCAGGGGAATGAAAAGAAAAATTTTAGCTGTTGTATTATGCGGTATTATGGCATTATCACTGGGAGCTTGCGGAAGCAAAGACAATGGTGGAAGTGCAAAAACAGATGATGGTTCTGCAAAGAAGGAAGCATCCGGCGGAGAGACTTACAATTGGCAGATTGGTAACGTTTTATCAGCTGATCAGCCGTGGGATCTCGGCCTGAATAAATTTGCAGAATTACTGTCAGAGTATTCTGATGGCAGAATTACAGCTACTGTACAGAGTGGTGGTACATTAGGATCTGAGATTGAGATGCTTGAGGCTGTTCAGATGGGAACACTTGATATGTCTATCGCATCTACCCCTTCTTTATCTGGATTTACCGATTGCATGAACTACTTTGATTTACCGTACTTATTCAAAGCTACGGATTCTGCATGGTCCGTTATGGATGAATGGCTGGGACAGGATCGTTGTGAGGCACTGGAAGGTTCCGGATTCAAAGGACTTGGATTCTATGATAATGGTGAGTATATGATCGGTTCCAATAAGAAGCTTGTTCATCCGGAAGACGCAAAGGGGCTGCGTATCCGTGCACATTCTTCACAGTTACAGTGTGACTCACTTTCTTCCATTGGCGCAAATCCGTTAAGCGTTGCATGGGGCGACATTTATACTTCCTTACAGCAGGGAACCATTGATGGTGTATCAGGAACAACCCTTACAAATATGTATGGCGGTAAATTCTATGAGCAGTGTGATTACATCACGATGACAAAACATCATTTTATTCCGGCACCGGTTGTTATGAACGAGGATTTATGGAACTCTTTATCTTCTGAAGATCAGGAAATTGTTCAGAAAGCATTTAATGACTCTATTTCTTATCAGCGTGAGCAGGCAGCTTCCTATGTAGAGAAAGCAGTTGCAGAAATTGAAGACAGTGGTACAGAGATTGTTGAGATCGATGCAGACGAGTGGGCAGATGCGATGCATTCTACATATGACAAATGGGTAGGTACCAAGGGTATCGAGCAGGATATGATTGATAAGATTCAGGAATCTGAAAAGCAGTATCTGAAATAAAATCAGAACGCCTCTGGCATTCTTGATGGTATACATGTGAGAGGTATTTGGATAACTTTGTATATCAGTAATTAAAGGAGTTTATATGTCGAAAGGATTAAAAAAAGCAGGAAAGATAATCGGTGGGATTGAAGATTGGATGGTAATTGTACTGTTTACAGCAATGGTAGTAGTTACAATGGCAATCGTATTATGCCGTTATGTATTCAAAGTTCAGTTCGTGCCGGGCGAAGAAATTGCCCGTTATCTGATGATCTGGTGTGGTTATACAGGAGCGGCCATGGGATTCCGCACACATGCTCATGTAGGTGTAGTTGTGTTTGCTGAAAAATTTCCAAAATCCTGGCAGCCGGTTATTATCAAAATCAGACACATAATCAGTACCGCAATTGTAGCAATCCTGTTTCTTGTAAGTTGCAATTGCCTGATGCAGTATATGGATAGTGGTAAGCTGACAACAGCTACTCACATTCCGACGGCAGTTGTATATTCAATTATTCCGATTTCTATGGCACTGGCAATCGTACATACGATCGTTGATATCCAGGAAGATTTTGCTCCGGCAAAAACGGAAACAGCAGAAAGTGAGGGCGCGGAATTATGATAGGAACAATTTTATTCGTTACATTTTTAGTTTTACTTGTAATCGGTGCTCCTATCGCATTGTGTCTTGGTGCAGCAGCATTACTGGTTGTTTTTACAACCGGAGATGTGAGTCCGATCGTACTTGGACAGCGAATGTTCGGATCACTGGACAGTTTCACCATTATGGCCATTCCATTATTTATGCTGGCAGGCAATCTGATGTCTTCCGGAGGTATCTCCAAAAGACTGACAGATTTCTGTGATGCTATTCTTGGATGGATGCCGGGTGGATTAGGTGTTGTATCGATTCTGTCCTGTATGATTTTTGGAGCATTATCAGGTTCTCCGACAGCAACCTGTGCTGCAATCGGAAGTATTATGGTGCCGGCGATGATTGAAGCCGGATATGACAAACGGTTTGCACTGGCATCCGTAGCAGTCCCAGGTGTATTGGGCTGTATTATTCCTCCATCAACCGTTATGATTTCCTACTCATCTGTTACAGACGCATCCGTAGGAAGCATGTTCATGGGCGGTATCTTGCCAGGTATCCTGATGGGAGTTGCCATGATGATCGTTGCAGTAAAATATGGTATTTCACATAAAGATGTAAAACGTACTCCGTTTTCACTGAAAAATTTACTGCAGAAATTTGTAAAAGCAATTGGTGCGTTATTAGTTCCGGTTATTATCCTCGGCGGTATTTACGGAGGAATTTTTACTCCGACTGAGGCAGCAGGTGTTGCCTGTGCATATGGACTGATTGTTGGTATTTTTATATATCGTGAGTTAAATCCGAAGGAACTGAAGAAAGCGTTTGTTGGCTCCGGATCTACAACAGGTATGGTATTATTTATCATGGCTGCAGCAGCAATGTTCGGATACATTATGACACGTTACCAGTTGACCAATTCCATTGCAAACTTCATTATTGCCGTTTGCGGAAATAAATATTTATTCTTATTACTTGTTAATATCTTACTGCTTGTGGTAGGATGTTTTATGGAGACAACAGCAGCGATTCTTATCCTGGCGCCAATCCTGGCTCCGGTACTTGGTACGTTTGGTATCAACCCGGTACACTTTGGTGTTATTATGTGTATCAACCTGGCAATCGGATGTGCAACACCGCCATTAGGACTGAATCTGTATGTAGCAGCCGGACTTACAAAAGACCGTGTGGAAGTTGTTGTAAATAAACATACCGTGGCATACATTCTGGTAAGTATTGCAATGTTGTTCCTGATTACATATATTCCGGATATTGTTATGGTAATTCCGAACAGTATGATGTAATTGAAACGACCTGAGATAAGGTAAAATTATTTGGCAGATTACGATCATGAGTGATCGTAATCATGATTGTAAGGAAAAGAAAGATATTGAAAGGAGAAAAAATGTACGAATTAACAGGAAAAGTAGCAATCGTAACAGGTGCGGCAGCCGGACTAGGACAGGCTATAGCAGCTACATTCGCAAAACAGGGAGCAAAAGTAGTTCCAACTGACCGTCCGGGAGTTTCTATGGATGAGACCATTGAGATGTGCAAGAAAGCAGGCGTAGAGGAAGTATATACACATGATCTGGATGTTACAGACCAGGATTCCATCGCAAAAGCAATCGCAGATGTAAAGGAAAAATACGGAAGTATTGATATTCTGGCAAGCAACGCAGGATTAAACCGTCCGATGCCGTTAGATCAGGTTACACCGGAAGTGTGGGATTCAGTTATGAATGTAAACTTACGTGGTGCATTCTTCATGGCTCAGGCAGTGGCTCCGGTTATGAAAGCGCAGGGAAAAGGACGTATCATTTTCACAAGTAGCCAGGCAGGATTAGTTGCACGTGAAAATCAGCAGCCATATTGTGCAAGCAAAGGTGGTATCAATGCGATGACCCGTGCACTTGCTTATGATCTCGCTCCATTTGGTATTACTGTAAATGCAGTGGCACCGTGTTTTGCTATGACCGCTTTGACAAAAGCAAGACTGGAAGATCCGGAATATCGTAATATGGTACTTGGTATGATTCCGGTAGGCCGTGTGGTAGAACCGTCTGAAGTAGGGGCTGCATTCAACTATCTGGCATCTGATGAAGCTGCTATGATTACAGGACAGACACTGGTGATCGATGGCGGATGGACCATGTGGTAAAATCATATATTATTTTTTGATATAATTGGTATACCATGAGTATGTAACAAGTATATGCTATGTATATAATAAGTATGTGACGACCCAGAGGAGGCAGACATGGCTAAATATAAAATTACAAAAACAGATGAATATTATACATATGAACTTCCGGCACATAATGAGTGTAAACTGACGAGATTGCATGATCCGGCAGATGTAGAAGGGGGTAAATTGATCTTATCCCGCTCACATTTCCTGCCGGCTGGCGGCGGCACTGATTTCAGTACCAATGCAGCAGAGTCTATTTATTATGTGGCAAAAGGAAAACTGCTCTTCAAAGGCGAGGATGGTCAGGAAACCTTGCTTGAGGAAGGTGACAGTGTTCATATTGCAGCAAATTCTCCGAAATGCGTGACAAACGTAGGGGTAGAGACTGCCATTATGCTTGTGATTCTTCTTCCGGCTCAGTAAAGCGATTATTTACTTTCTTTGGATAATAATTTTCTCGAAAAGAACCTTCGGCTTCCCATTCCGCCGGAGGTTCTTTTTTACCTAAACTCTGTCATATGTTTACGGTACCAGATTGGCAGATGAGTACGTTGGCAGTTTGGGTTGTGGCGTTGTGTAATCTCAATCTGATGGAAAAAAGACTTCCACAGATCTGTAAATGGATCCACCTGATTTTCAACAAGGCTGAGCCGGTGAAATTCTTCCTTGGACAATGTGGTCAGATAAGTCGGCGCATCTGCCGGATGGATGGCAGCGGTTCTCCGGGTGGCATCGATGATTATCCAGTTTTCTGATGGCATACGGTCATCGAACGCTGGATAGAGTAGTGTCAGAATATCGGATTTTGGTTTTATATGAGCCAGCAGTACACCGTCCGGAAGTGCCTGAAAGCGCACACATTCCCGGAAGAGATGAGCTTCATTCATAACTTTGCGGTTCAGTTCAAAGACCGCATTGACGTAAGGATGCTGCAGCATATCGGTAAGTTGTGCCGGATAGGCGAATCCAAGTAGCAGAAACCGGTAGATACGGTCCAGCTTATCCGGATGGTCCGACAAGGCGCAGCGATAAACCATAAGGTAGGCAGTGGAAGAAATTTTCTGCTGGATGGAACGGACGACTTTCCGGGCTTTTACAGGATCAGAGGTGACGGAGCGGTACTCACAGAAGAGTTCCATGGTTCCTAGGGGCTCTGTTTTCAGTCGGATGTTCTGGTGTCCTTCTTTGGAAGCCCAGGCGTCATAGATACAGGTCATCATGGCTTCAAAGGTATCTTCACATGTATAGACAATCATAAGATCAGTTCTCCTTCTTGTTTCATTTTTTGTTATGTAAAGCAGACATAAGGCATCCCCCTATCCACTGCTTAGTACTCTACACACTTGACGTGGGGGAATGCTTATTCTGCGTTCATAAAATCAAACAGAGATAACTGTTCATAGCGTGTATCAGGGTAGGCGATGGCATACCCCGTGCGGGCATCCAGTCCGGTAAGCTGGCGGGTAATAAAGGATTCTTCCAACCGGATCGGCACATGCATTTTGCCATTACAGGTAATAAAATATTGTGCCCGTTTTAAGACAACACCCATTTTTCGGATACTGTCAAAGGAGAGAGGAGCCATACGGCGGGCTTTCAGAATACGCAGGGCAGATTTACTGCCAATGCCCGGAACACGCATCAGGGTGGCATAGTCCGCAGTGGCAACTTCAATCGGAAACTGTTCCAGATGCCGCAGCGCCCAGTCACATTTTGGATCCAGAGCGAGATTGAAATTTGGACGATCCGGAGTCAGCAGCTCAGAAGCATGGAAGCCGTAATAGCGCAGCAACCAGTCTGCCTGGTAGAGCCGGTGTTCCCGCAACAGCGGTGGTGGTGTGCCGATGGCAGGAAGGGCGGAGTCGTCATTCAGCGGGATGTAGGCGGAATAGAATACACGTTTCAGATCAAAATTCTGATAGAGTGCCTGCGTAGTAGACAGAATCTCAAAATCCGTTTCACCAGTGGCACCGATGATCATCTGGGTACTTTGGCCGGCGGGGGCAAAGGGACGATCCGGGTGACCGGAAATAGCAGCTGACGGAACGGAGTCTTTGCACATAGAGTGAGGAGTATACTGTTGGGAAAGTTCCGGTGAGGCAGAGTGTAAATGTCTGGGTTCAGTTGCTAAGGCAGATGGTGACAATGTATGAATTTTATGATCAGGTTTTTCGGATACATGCAGAATCTCCGGCGTCAGGGCATTCGGTGTAAAAATTCCGTCCGATAAACCATCCAATGGCTGTGTTTCTGAAAAAATGCTGTGTTCCAGGTATTGGTTGCCGGTACTGCGCTCCATAAAGGCACTTTTTCCAATGGCAAGGCGATATCCGCTGATCCGCTGCTGCATGCGGCGCATGGGAGTCAGAATGGATGCACGGGTTTTCTGTGGCGCAAGCGTGGCCAGTCCTTCCGCCGTGGGAAGTTCCAGATTGACACTCATGCGGTCAGCCAGATAGCCCACCTGTTCCAGCAGATCATCCGGAGCATAGGGGATGGCTTTGACATGGATGTAGCCGTTGAAATGGTAGCGGGTGCGCAGCAGAAACAGTGTCTGATACATCAGTTCCATTGTGTGTGTCGGATTCTTATATACACCGGAACTCAGAAACAGGCCTTCGATATAGTTGCGTCTGTAAAATTCGATTACCAGTTGACAGATCTCATCCGGGGTAAATGTGGCACGGCGGCAGTCGTTGTCGGCGCGGCTCTGGCAGTAGCGACAGTTATAGATACAGTCGTTACTCAGCAGGATCTTCAGCAGGGAGATACATCTGCCGTCCCCGGCAAAACTGTGGCAGATGCCGGCGGCACAGGAATTGCCAAGAGAGCCCTTTTTTCCGCGGCGGTCTACACCGCTGGAAGTACAGGATACATCGTATTTTGCCGCATCGGATAATATTTCCAGTTTTTCCTGTAAGGAAAGTGTTGTATGATAAAGTTCCATAAATGATACCTCTGTTGAAAAAAGAACATGTGTTCGAATGTAACAACAGATTATCACGGAGAACAGGAAAAATCAACAGGAAAAAAGATTCTTTTTCATAATTTTTATCGTTGCCTGCGCCTGAAAAGCCAGGTTATAATTCTGGGGGGATTATTGCTTGCAATTATAAAATCTGTGTGTTATAATCCAAAAATGACTGTAAGTAGTAGAAGTATACCTTTTTCTAAGAAAATACAATGACTACATAGATATAAAGGAGGAAATTGTCAATGAGCGTACAGGTGGAAAAGTTAGAAAAAAATACAGTAAAGCTTACCATTGAAGTTCCGGCTGAAGAGCTGGAGAAAGCACTTCAGGAAGCATATAACAGACAGAAGAAAAATATCAGCATGCCGGGATTCCGTAAAGGAAAAGTTCCGAGAGCTATGGTTGAGAAAATGTACGGTGCAGGCGTATTCTACGAAGACGCAGCAAACGCACTGATCCCGCAGGCATATGCTGATGCAGCAAAAGAGTGTGGAGAGGATATCGTATCCAGACCGGTTGTTGATATCACTCAGATCGAGAAAGGCAAACCGTTCATCTTCACAGCAGAAGTTGCTACAAAACCGGAAGTAACTCTTGGTAAATATATCGGTGTAACAGTTACAAAGGTAGACGGAACTGTAACAGATGAGGACGTAACAGCAGCAATTGACAAAGAGCGTGAGAAAAATGCAAGAACAATCAACGTTGAGGATCGTGCCATCGAGAACGGTGATACAGCAGTGATTGATTTCGAAGGATTCGTAGACGGTGTTGCATTTGATGGCGGCAAAGGTGAGAACCACTCTTTAGAAATTGGTTCCGGAAGCTTCATCCCGGGATTTGAAGATCAGCTGATCGGCAAAAACGCCGGTGATGACGTAGACGTAAACGTTACATTCCCGGATGAGTATCATGCAGAAGATCTCGCTGGAAAAGAAGCTACATTCAAAGTTAAAATTCATGAGATCAAAGCGAAAGAGATTCCGGAGCTGGATGATGAGTTTGTTCAGGATGTATCCGAATTCGATACCGTTGCTGAGTACAAAGACAGTGTAAAAGCAAAATTAGAAGAGCAGAAACAGAACGAGATCAAACGTGCATACCAGGATGAAGCAATCGATAAGATCGTTGATAAATCTACAATGGAACTCCCGGATGCAATGATCGATACACAGTGCGAGAATATGATCAACCAGTTCGCACAGCAGATGGCACAGCAGGGTCTGTCTATGGATCAGTACCTTCAGTTTTCCGGACTGACACTGGATCAGTTAAAAGAGCAGGTTCGCCCGGATGCAATCACACGTATCAAGAGCAGCCTTGTTCTTGAGCAGATTGCAAAAGAAGAGAACATTGAGATCACAGATGCAGATGTAGATGCTGAGATTGAGAAAATGGCAACTATGTACAACATGGAAGCTGACAAACTCAAAGAGTACATGGGCGAGGATGAGAAAGAGAACATGAAACAGGATCTGGCTGTACAGAAAGCAGTTGAACTGATCACTGAGTCTGTAAAACCTCGTGCAAAAGCAAAAACAAAAAAAGAGAAAGAAGCAGAAGCTGAGACAGAAGCAGCTGAATAATTCTCAAAGAGCAGCAGGAATCAGATATCCTGCATGACAAAGTAAAGATACGAAAGCAGATCGTGCCGGCGAGGCCGGTCTGCTTTTCATGTTTAGGAGGTAGCAGTATGAGTTTAGTACCTTACGTTGTTGAACAGACAAGCAGAGGCGAGCGGAATTATGATATTTATTCCCGTCTGTTAAAAGACAGAATCATTTTCCTGGGAGAAGAGGTAAATGAGACCACAGCAAGTCTGATCGTGGCACAGTTACTGTTCCTGGAGTCTGAGGACCCGGGTAAAGATATCCAGTTGTATATCAATTCCCCAGGTGGAGTAGTTTCCTGCGGTCTGGCAATTTATGATACAATGCAGTATATTAAGTGTGATGTTTCTACCATTTGTATCGGTATGGCAGCAAGTATGGGCGCATTTCTGCTTGCGGGCGGAACAAAAGGAAAACGTTATGCATTGCCAAATGCAGAGATCATGATCCATCAGCCGTCCGGCGGAGCAAAAGGACAGGCTACAGATATTCAGATTGTAGCGGAGAATATACTGAAGACAAAAGAACGCTTGAATCGTATTTTATCTGAGAATACCGGTCAGCCTTATGAAGTTGTAGCTGCAGATACTGAGCGTGACAATTATATGACAGCTGAAGAAGCAAAAGCATACGGTCTTGTTGATGCCGTAATTACAAACAGACAGTAAAGGTAGCGTGGGAGTAAGATTGAATGGCAGGAAGAATAAATCAGAGCGATAAAATCCGTTGCTCTTTTTGTAATAAAACCCAGGATCAGGTACACAAACTGATCGCTGGACCGGCAGGCATCTTTATCTGTGATGAGTGCATTGAGACCTGCAATGACATCCTTGAGGAAGAGATGCAGGATTACGAGGATAATGACAGCATGGATATCAACCTGTTGACACCGGAAGAAATCAAAGGATTTCTGGATGACTATGTTATTGGACAGGATGAGGCAAAGAAAGTATTATCCGTAGCAGTTTACAATCATTACAAACGTATTCTGGCTGAGCCGGATCTGGATGTGGAACTGCAGAAAAGTAATATTCTGATGCTGGGTCCAACCGGTTCCGGTAAGACTTTGTTGGCACAGACACTGGCAAAAATTCTGAACGTACCGTTTGCAATCGCAGATGCGACGACATTAACGGAAGCCGGATATGTTGGTGAAGACGTGGAAAATATTTTGCTGAAGATCATTCAGGCAGCAGACTATGATGTGTCCAAAGCAGAGTACGGCATTATTTATATTGATGAGATTGATAAAATCACCCGTAAGTCAGAGAATGCATCTATCACAAGAGATGTTTCCGGTGAGGGAGTACAGCAGGCCTTATTGAAAATTCTGGAAGGAACTGTTGCGTCTGTTCCGCCACAGGGTGGCAGAAAGCATCCGCAGCAGGAACTGATCCCGATTGATACCACAAATATTTTGTTTATCTGTGGTGGTGCTTTTGAAGGCATTGATCGAATCATTGAAAATCGTATGGATCGAGGTTCCATTGGCTTTAATGCGGAATTGGCAGGAACGAATGATAAAAATATCAGCGAATTGCTGAAAGATGCACTTCCGCAGGATTTTGTTAAATTTGGTATGATTCCGGAGTTCATGGGTCGTGTGCCAATTACAGTATCTCTGGAAGCTCTGGAGCGGGAAGATTTGATCCGCATCCTGAAAGAACCGAAAAATTCTCTGTTGAAGCAGTATCAGAAGCTGTTTTTACTGGATGAAGTGGAACTTGTTTTTGAAGATGATGCCCTGGAGGCAGTGGCAGATCTGACAATCAACAGAAAAACAGGGGCGCGTGGTTTGCGTGCCATCATGGAAAATGTTATGATGGATCTGATGTATCGGATTCCGTCTGACAAAAATATCAAAAAGTGCACGATTACAAAAGCAATGGTGGAAGGAACTGATGAAGCGGTTCTTGAGTACCGCAATGGTGCAATTGAAACTGAGAATTAAAAGAGAGGGAAATACGGCTAAAAAGTGTTTCCTGTTTTGCAGGGGCGGGGTCAGATATGACACCGCCCATTTGTTAAGAGAGAAAGGAACAATATGGGTGAAATTTTGAAAGAATTACCTGCGGTGATCCTGCGTGGGTCCGTACTGCTCCCGGGTGTGGTGTCGCATTTTGATATCAGCACCCAACGATCCATTCATGCCGTGGAAGCGGCGATGAATGACGACAATCACATTTTTCTGGTGACGCAGAAGGATATGCAGACCGAGCATGCCAAACAGGAAGATGTCTATACTATCGGTGTGGTTGCGGAGATCAAGCAGATCGTAAAAATGCAGAATCATGTAGTCCGGGTAATTGTGGAATCGAAACAAAAGGCGGAACTGGCCTATTTTATAGAGAAAGAAGAATTACTAAAAGCACAGGTTGTGCTGGAAGAGGAAGAGAACGTGCAGGAGCAGCTGCCACCGGAAGTGGAGGAAGCGATGCTGCGCAGTCTGCAGGAAAAATTGTTGTCTTACTGTACTTCCAATCCAAAAATCGGGAAAGAATTAAAGAAGCAGGCAGAGGGGCTCAACAAGCTGAAAAGTTTCATTCAGGTAGTGGGCGGTACACTGCCTCTTGGTTATGAAAAACGTCAGGAACTTCTGGAAGCAGATTCGCTCACTGCACAGTATGAGATCCTGATGAAGATTCTGCTTTACGAAACAAATATCCAGCAGATTAAGAACGAACTGCAGGAAAAGGTAAAAGAGAGGATAGATCAGAATCAGAGAGAATATATTCTCCGGGAAGAGATGAAAGTCATCCGGGAGGAACTGGGAGAAGATAATACCACTTCTGATATCAGGCAATTTGAGGAATCACTGGAGAAACTGGAGGCTGATGACACAGTCAAAGAGCGGATCAAAAAAGAAATTGTCCGGTTTAAAAATGTGGCAAACAGCCCGTCGGAAGGCAGTGTAGTGCGCGGCTATATTGAGACATTACTGGATCTGCCATGGAATAAGAAATCTGTGGACAATACAGATCTGAAAAATGCGGAGCAGATTCTGAATGATGATCACTATGGGCTGGAAAAAGTAAAAGAACGTGTGCTGGAGTTTTTGGCTGTCCGCGGACTGACAAAAGGAGGCGAAAGCCCGATCATCTGTCTGGTGGGACCTCCCGGAACCGGTAAGACAAGTATTGCCCGTTCTGTTGCCAGGGCACTGGATAAAAAGTATGTCCGCATCTGCCTGGGAGGTGTGAAAGATGAGGCAGAGATCCGTGGTCATCGCCGGACTTATGTTGGGGCTATGCCGGGACGTCTGATCCAGGGCATCCGGCAGGCCGGAGTGAAGAATCCACTGATGCTGTTGGATGAAATCGATAAAATGAGCAGTGATTACAAGGGAGATCCATCTTCCGCTATGCTGGAAGTGTTGGATTCTGAACAGAATGCTAAGTTTATCGATCACTATGTAGATATGCCGGTGGATTTATCTGAGGTGCTGTTTATCGCAACGGCCAACGATGTACATACGATTCCACGTCCGTTATTGGATCGTATGGAACTGATCGAGGTATCCAGCTATACGGAAAACGAAAAGATGCATATCGCAAAGGAACATTTGCTGGGCAAGCAGATTGGAAAAAATGGACTGGAGCCGGAACAGTTGACAATTACCGATGAGGCGATGCATCAGATCATCAGCGGATATACCAGAGAAGCAGGTGTGCGTAACCTGGAGCGTAAAATAGGCGAAATCTGCAGAAAAGCAGCTAGAGAGATTTACGAAGGAACCTGTGAATCCGTGTTTGTAGATGGAAAACAGCTGGAACAGTATCTCGGCAAAGAACGGTTTCATGTGGACCGGATCAATGAACAGGACGAGATCGGTATCGTGCGTGGCCTGGCATGGACCAGTGTGGGGGGTGATACGCTACAGATCGAAGTTAATGTGATGCCGGGCAAAGGCGAATTTAAACTGACAGGTCAGCTGGGAGACGTGATGAAAGAGTCTGCACAGGCAGGCATCAGTTATATCCGTTCTATCGGTGCGTCTTATGATATTCCGGAAGACTTTTTTACAAAACACGATATCCATATCCATATTCCGGAGGGGGCTGTGCCGAAGGATGGTCCATCTGCCGGTATTACCATGGCGACGGCAATGCTGTCTGCTATTACAAAGAAACCGGTGCGTGCGGATGTGGCAATGACCGGTGAGATCACATTGCGTGGTCGCGTGCTGCCAATCGGCGGTTTGAAAGAAAAATTGCTGGCAGCAAAGACTGCAGGTATCCGTACCGTATGCGTTCCGGCCCAGAATGAAGCGGATATAGCAGAGATTTCTGAAGAAATCCGGGAAGGTCTTCAGATCTGTTACGTTAAAAAAATGGAAGAAGTGCTGAAAATCGCAATGAATGGAGGAACCAATGATCATTAAAAATGCTTCACTGGAAACGGTGTGTGGCTACACCAGTAAATTACCGAAAAATACAAAGCCGGAGATCGCATTTGCCGGAAAATCAAATGTGGGAAAATCATCTCTGATCAACGCCCTGATGAACCGCAAGGCACTTGCCCGCACTTCCGGTCAGCCGGGCAAGACACAGACCATCAATTTTTATAATATCAACGATGAACTGTACCTGACGGATCTTCCGGGGTATGGTTTTGCAAAAGTATCTCAGAAGGAAAAAGAAAAATGGGGAACTATGATCGAGAATTATCTGAATAGTTCCGAACAGCTGCGGGCAGTATTTCTGTTGGTGGATATCCGTCATGAGCCATCTGCGAACGACAAAATAATGTACGAGTGGATGGTATATCAGGGCTTTCATCCGATTATTATTGCTACAAAGGCAGATAAGGTCAAGCGCAGTCAGCTTCAGAAACAGTTAAAAGTGATTCGTCTGGGGTTGAATACGGAAAAAGGAGCCATTTTGATCCCGTTTTCCGCTGAAACAAAACAGGGAAGAGAAGAAATCTGGAATCTGGTGGATCAGATTTTAGCATCATCAGGAGAGACAGATGAAGAATAAATATGTATTTACCGCAGTGCTGCTGGCAGTAATCCTGTTTGTGGGAAACATGCTGACCATGGCATATGTCAGAACAGAGCAGAGCCGCGAACAGTTGAAAGAAGGCAATCTGCTGGTAGTGACATCTTTTTATCCGATGTATGTTGCTGCAGAAAATGTTATCGGTGATGTGGAAGGCGTGACACTGGAGAACTTAAGTGAGCCTCAGACCGGTTGTCTGCATGATTATCAGCTGACAGCGGCAGACATGAAACTGCTGTCCAAAGCAGATGTGTTTATCGTAAATGGCGGCGGTATTGAGTCCTTTTTGTCTGATGTGGCAGAATCTTATCCGAATCTGAAGATTATTCAGGCCTGCGATGGAATTGAGCTATTACAGGCGGCAGAAGGAACGGAAGATGTCGATTCGGATGAAGCGGAATCAGAAGAACACCTGCATGAGACGGAAACAGCAGATACGAAGGCGGAAAGTGATGTTCATGACGAAGAGGCCGATCATGCAGATCACGATCATTCTGAGCATTCACATGGGGATGAAAATGCTCATGCATGGATGAATCTGGCGGATTATCAGATTCAGGTCCAGAACATTTGTGAGGGGCTTTCCGAAGCTGACAGTGTCCATGCAGAGCAATATGCAAAACATGCACAGACCTATCAGGGGAAAGTGCGGGAATTACAGCAGGAGGCAGCAGAACTTTCGTCGCAGATTGCTGCACAGCCGGTGGTGGTTTTTCATGAAGCATATGAATATATCGTACAGGAATATGGACTGACACTGGCCGGTGAGATGAATCTGGACGAAGAACGCCAGGTTAGTGCCGGTGAAGTGGCAGATATTTTGCATGCAATAGAAGAGAACCATGTTTCTGTTGTGCTTGCAGAAAAACTGTATGGCACAGACATGGGAGAAATGGTAGCAAAACAAAGCGGCGTCAAAGTTATTTATCTGGATACACTGACCAGGGGAGATTATTCGGCAGACAGTTATCTGGAAGGCATGAAAAACAATATTGAACAGTTGAAAGAGGCATTCCAATGATGAAAAAAATTATGCAGCCCTGTGGTTTGCACTGTATCAAAATGCAGGATATCGGTGTGACCATTGGGGAACAAAACATCTTGCAGCATGTGAATCTGCATATCCACTGTGGCACCCTGGCGGCGGTGATCGGGAAAAACGGTGCAGGTAAATCCACGCTCATCCGGGCCATTCTCGGAGATATTCCACACACAGGAACCATTGAATTCAAAAATCGGGAAAATGGACATATGCAGAAGATGCGCATCGGCTATGTGCCACAATCTCTGAATATTGAGAAAAAGACACCGATCAGCGTCTATGACATGATTGCAAGTTATCAGAGCCGTTATCCGGTTTTTTGGAAAAAAAGTAAAAAACTATATGAAAAAATAGAAGAACATCTGACAGTTTTCAAGGCAGAAGAACTCATTGACAAACAGGTGTGTAATCTGTCCGGTGGTGAACTGCAGCGTGTGCTGCTTTCTATGGCTGTTATGGATGAACCCAACCTGCTCCTTCTGGATGAACCGGTGTCCGGGATTGATCAGAACGGTATGGATCTGTTTTACCATACTATCTCTGAGTTGAAGAGGCATTACGATCTGGCGATCATTCTGATTTCCCATGATCTGGATTATGTGGCACAATATGCAGATCAGGTAATTCTCATCGATGGAACCGTGAAAAAGCAGGGGACTGTACGTCAGGTGTATGAAAGTGAAGAATTTCAGGAAGTATTTGGCAAGTTTGATCTGGAAAATTACAAACCGAGCCGTCAGGTAAAGGAACAGAAGGAAAAAGAGATTGCCATGCCGAAACACAACCATAGTTTATGGAAGGAGGACGTGTAAATGAGTGGAATAACCTCCTTGTTTCAGTATGATTTTATGAGGAATGCATTTCTGGCGGTTCTGATTATCACACCGCTGTTTGGCATTCTTGGTACTATGATTGTCAATAATAAAATGGCATTTTTTTCAGATGCATTAGGGCATTCTGCTCTGACGGGAATTGCCGTGGGCGTGGTATGCGGAATCCCGGATACAAATCTGTCCATGGTGATCTTTGGAATTGTTTTTGCATTGTTACTAAACTGGATCAAAAGTAAAAGTACCGCATCGACGGATACGATTATCTCAGTCTTTTCTTCCTGTTGTATCGCTATCGGTCTGGCAATTTTGTCCCGTGGCGGCAATTTCAGCAAATATTCCAGTCTGTTGGTAGGGGATATTCTCAGTATTACGAAGAGAGAAATCGTTTATCTGTTGTTGATCTTCCTGGCAACCATTGTATTTTGGATTTTGTGTTATAACCGTCTGCAGGCTATCAGTCTGCACCGGACGCTTGCAAAGAGCAAACATATCCGGATCCGGTTGATCGAGAACCTGTTTTCTGTATTTATTGCGCTGATGGTTATGCTATCTATTAAATGGGTGGGAATTCTGATCATCAATGCATTGTTGATCCTGCCGGCGGCGTCCAGCCGAAATATATCGGAGAATCTGAGGGAATATCATTTCTTCTCGATTTTGTATTCTGTTTTTTCGGGAATTGTAGGATTATTTATATCCTATTATACAAATGTGGCAACCGGACCGATGATTGTGATCATTGCATCGGTGATATTCTTTGCGACATATTTTTATGGAAGAAACCGCTAGGATTTTGTGTGAATGAAAAAATTTAGGGTTTTAGGTTGTGAAAACGCCAGTCATCCATCTTACCTCTGCAGCTAATAATCGCTTGCCGAGGAAAGATTGCCTGACTGGCGTTCCTTTACGTATACGAATATCCTAAAATTTTTCACCACACGGCACTGCGTGCCGCACTCATTGAAAGATTATCGAAAATATCATCTCTTTGTATTCGTGCAATTATCATATTAATTATGTGCATGTGGTATGTGATAGAATTGTACAAATAATTAGCACAATTCACACAATAACGGAAAAAAGTGCAAGATGACCTACTTCGGCAAAACCGGCCGAAATGTATTGACTTCTGCCGTGGGCAGTGCTATTATAAGCAAGCTGTCGCTGATGCGGCGGCACAGAAAGAAGAAAAGTAAGGACACAGGCGGCATGGGATGCGACAGCCGATCTTGAAAAAACTTCTGGAAACAAGAAAAAAGTTGTTGACAAAGACGACTGCCTATGATAATCTAATATAGCTGTCGCTTGAGATAGCAACAAAGAAAAATAAAAAAGTTGTTGACAAGCACTTGAA
>UMEI01029626.1_pt1 | contig 18549 bp, 14 predicted proteins | sample 1964711 | NCBI WGS metagenome assembly UMEI01 (sample SAMEA4836016, study PRJEB28245) | human gut metagenome | biome: gut microbiome; material: fecal sample | place: Denmark | collected 2008 | reverse complement strand
TCCAGCCAATTTTTATATAAATTCACACCTGCTACAATATTCTAAGATTATCAAAAACGAAGTAGTAAAAGACTAAGGATATAGCTAATCATTTAATGACCCACATCCATAGAAACAATTTAAAAAACTATTCCAATAAATGTTCTTGCCCTCATTTATCATATATCTTTACGAAACGTAGATTTTACAAACAATAGAATAGGATAAACAACGAATTTATGTTCCAGAGATATTCCAATAAAACAAATCAGCCATTTACCAACAATTAAATAAATGATTATCAATATTATAATATCCAAATTACCGATAAAAATCATAAACAAAATATTGTCATGAACGGAAATATCATCATCAATCTGTTTCTATACTTCGCCCGCTTTCCACAACGGCAGGGAGTACTCGATATCTTCAACAAGGACCGTTCGGAGATTCCCGGATACGACTCTTTAAAATCGCTTGTCGAAGCGATGACCGATGCACCTGTACTTCCCGAAGTGGGTGGATTTGTATTCGGCCCTAATTTTGATGCCGTGAAAACCTGTGTCTCTCAACTGACCGGCTATTATCTGTTTGTCGATTATGGAGATATAAAGACCGAAACCGACAAGTCGAACCGGATTGCCGATACTTTTCAGGTAGCGGTTACGATCGCCGGAAAGACAACCGAATTTACCGGAGACCCGTAGACCAGACATTAATCTCCGCAAACACGCTGGACATGGTGACCCGGATGCGGAACCTGATGATACAGGAGCAACGGGAGCGTTATTCATTCAAGAAGATTTCGGACAAGCATTCCATAACACCGTTTATCAGTCCCGAGTTCGAATCCATAGGCTGGACGCTGATGTTCGACCAACAGGCTTTCGACCTGTTCGATGCCAAGAAATTGTCCTTTTCGGGCGACCGGGAAACCGATAACTTTGGATTATGAACGAGTTGCTGATCATATTGACAAGTCTTTTCGGCGGGTTGAACATCTTCCAATTCCTCTTTTTCAGGGCGGAGCGCAAAAAAGCTTTTGCCACAGCTGAAGGCTTGATGCTCGATAATGAACAGAAAAAGCAGGATTTGCACCAAGGCGACTACGATTATTTGACAAAGAGGTGCGACAAACTGGTAAAAGACTACTTTGAAATGATGGAAAAAGCTCAGACGGCAATAGACGAAGCGGCAAAACTGAGAAGTGAAATCACTTATCTCAAGGGGCTACGCTGTTATGTTACCATATAAATGAATGACATATCTCTTGTATATACCTCGATAAAAATCTATCCTTATAATACAATAAATAATTGAAATACAGATATATACATAATTCACACATAGTATTATAGCCCAATATACATTATAGTGTATTATATATAAATAATAAAACTGCAATAAAAGGAATATACGCTAGAGAGGGAGATGCCGAGAGATGGATCCCTTTCGCTCGAACCTCACCGCAAATATCCGAAATAAGCATAAAATGTATCCATTATCCAAAAAGGTCATTTTTTAGCTTAAAACATACCTTCGGGCGAAATTTGCCAATTTATAAAATCCTTCTCAATTTAAAAATTATATTTTTTCATGAAATTTTGTCAGAAATTCGAATAAAATGTTTACGTTTGTAGTGCAGTTTTTGAAATACACTATTAATGTATAATGGGTTAAGGTTAAAGAGCCTCCGCCTTTAAATACATTAGTAGTGTATTTTTTGTTCAAAAACTGCCATTCAGAACAGGCGGAGGCTACTTTATATTATTAACAATAAATTGGGTAGCCATGAAAAAATTTTACTCTTTATCGTTGTATTTATGCAAGTATCGTTTAGAACGCCTTTTTCAAAGCATTGTCCGGATCTCTTGGCTAAGAGCCATTTATAAAACATTGTATAGGCATATAAAGTTCATTCCTAAAAATCATAAAAGAGCGATGATTGAAGATCCGGATTTGAAGTTTATGAAAGAATATTTTTCAGAAACAAACAATAAAGTGCCTTTATCTCCACTTTGCGGGCTAAAGTTAGTAAATAAAATCATAACTGACTCCCTGAATGAAGAATATCGCTTATTGCTGGGATTGTACTTATCCAACCATAATTATCGGGAAATTGCCAAGGAAATGAACATCCCGGTCGTATCTGTAAGGCAAAAAATAGAATTTATTCGAAAAACCCTGTCCGACAAACTCTCCGAATATTAAGTTTACAAAACTGCTTTTCCCTTTTGTTGTTCCGAAATTTATTCGCAATATTTGCATTCCCCCTTAATATAATTTCGATATGAATCCTCTATAAGAGAGCGTGATCCGTAAATAACCGGATTCCAGAAACTATACCAGTTGGAAACACTCTTTTATAGAGAATTCGCCATTCTAATACCAAACGCTATGAAAAACATTAATTTTATTGCTATTGATCTTGAAACAGCAACACAAAAAGATATCTGTCAATTAGATATAGTCATTGTAAACTGCACCCCAAAAGTTAGACAAAAACTTTTGAAGTGCAGTTTTATTATGAGACATTCATTTGAAACAAAACTTAATATTGTCAGTAAAATAAGAGGCGGCTATCCTCTTAACAGGCTATATGTAAAGGACAAGATTCAGACCATCATATAGTTGAAATTTGGGTATCACGCTATGAAATTTTTGGCGAGGCAGGACTTACGAAAAGGAACATCAAGCTACAGTTTCACACCGTTTGAAAAGGAATTGATTGTTTCCGAATATCTAAAATGTGGACTATCGGTATTTTGGATATTAGAAATTATTTTAGCTATTTTGAACAATCGATCAATTCTTAAGTTGTAAACAACTATTTCAACTTCAACAATAACATTTATTCTGATTTATCTTCAATTGAGAAAATGAATGTAGTATAAGCTAAATAAGTGATGTAATTAGATAATAAATCTGAGTTCCAAACGTACTCCATTAAAAATAAATCAGCCACTTACAAACAAGTAAATGGCTGATTATCAATGTCGGGGTGACTGGATTCGAACCAGCGACCACACGCCCCCCAGACGTGTACTCTAACCGGACTGAGCTACGCCCCGATTATTTGTGACTGCAAAAGTAATTTTTTATTTTTAAATAGCAAAAAAAATCAATATTTTTATTCCGTACTATTCTGATATATATTTATAAATAAGATTGTAACCACTTTATATTGTCTCTCTTAGCCCAAAATAATATTTAAATTTCTCTGTTTCCTATACAAGCCCTTTTATTTTTCATTTTCTTTAAAAAATAAAAGGAAATCTTCATTATCAAATTTCAAATCAAAAAGTCAACTTAAAAAAATAAGTTTTAAAAAAGTTTAGGCGATTAAACCTTTCTTATATTTCTTCGTCAAAAGAACAATTAACTTTTTGAATATATTTTATATAATGAGTAAATGGGTCATAGGGATATTGTTATTATTTGTCGGAGAATCCCTCTTCGCACAAAACAACAATAAAGGTAAAGTTTCAGGTGTAGTAATTGATAGTAATGATAAATCTCCCGTTATACAGGCAACAGTACAAATCTTATCTTTGCGAGACAGCTCAATGATAGCAGGGAATGCAACAAACTTGGATGGACATTTTTCAATACCTGCGCCTATTGGAAAATATCTATTGAAAGTTTCCTTTATTGGTTATAAACCAACATTCACTCCTATCACTTTAACTAAAGCAAAACCCGATATTAACATAGGAAATATCGAGTTACATACAGATGCTATTATGTTACGAGAAGCCGTCATCGTTGGGCAAGCTCCAGAGGTGACTGCATCAGAAGACACCTTAGTTTACAATAGTTCTGCTTACCGTGTTCCCGAAGGTTCTGCATTGGAAGAGCTCGTTAAAAAGTTACCTGGAGCAGAAGTCGATGAGAATGGAAAGATTACAATTAACGGGAAAGAAATCACTAAAATTATGATTGATGGGAAAGAATTTTTTGCTGATGATCCCAATATAGCCATGAAAAATCTTCCGGTAAACATCATCGAAAAAGTAAGGGCTTACGATAAGCAGTCGGATATGGCACGAGTTACTGGTATAGAAGATGGAGAGGAAGAAACAGTCCTGGATTTAAGCGTCAAACCCGGAATGAACCAGGGATTTTTTGGTAATGTCGATGGCGCTATCGGCACGAAAGACCGATACAGCGGAAAATTATTGGCAAATTATTTCAAAAATAATAATAGATTTACTGTAATCGGATCAGCAAATAATGTAAATGATAATAGTTTTCCCGGTGGCGGAGGTGGTTTTCACAGAAAAGAAAACGGACTGACTGCTATCAAAATGGGAGGGTTCAATTTCGCAACAGAATCAACAAAATTAAAAACAGAAGGGAGTGTTAATTTTAATTATAAAGATGCTGACATAGTAAGTAAGCAATCTTCAGAAACATTTGTATCAACAGAAAACAGTTCATTCAAGAATGCACTGGATTATACACGAAATAAAACAACAAATTTGATCGGTGACTTTTTTATCGAATGGCGTCCTGACACAATGACTACTCTTATTTTCCGACCACGAATCAAATATGGGAAAACCAACAACAGCAATGCTCAAAATTCTTATACATTCAATCAAGACCCCGGATATTCTACCGACGAACTATTTGCAACAGATGACCTGACTTCACTTGTACCTGAAGCAAATATCGTCAATACCGTACTAAAGAATTCGCTGAAAAAAGGGAATGATATCAATGCCGGAGGTTCAATGATTGTAAACAGAAGATTAAACGCTGACGGTCGTAATATAACATTCCGGGGTAGATATAATTACACAAACAGCAACAGTGACTTATTCTCTATATCCGAAACCGAATATTTCCAGCAAACAGTAGAAGACAGACTGGAAATACTAAACCGATATATTACAACACCTACAAAGACAAGCGAATACAATGCCAGACTTACATACAGCGAACCTATATTTAAAGGAGGATTTTTACAATTCAGTTATAATTTCCAATATAAGCATTCAAAAACTGACAATACGGCTTTCGACATGCCCCAAGATTGGAAAATTGATGCTGGTACGGAGGGAGGCTCTCTTAATTCAAATTTAAGTAAGAGTGCAACGTATAATTATTACAATCACAAAATGGATTTATCATTCCGATGGCTCCGCGAGAAGATGCATTTCAATGCAGGTGTATCATTTCAGCCTCAGCATTCCACTTTAACATATTCACAGGGTAATTATCAAGTAGATACAACACGAAACGTTTTCAATTTCACTCCAACACTAGACTTTCGTTATAAGTTTTCAAAAACAAGCCAGTTGCGTATAAGATATCGAGGAAGAAGTTCTCAACCCGATATGATTGATTTACTTCCAATTACAGATAATACTGACCCTCTTAACATTACAGTTGGAAATCCTGGGCTTAAACCTGCATTCACGAACGAATTACGTATGGAGTATAATATTTTCAAACCTGAAACTCAACGGGGTATGTTTTCCTTCTTTAATTTCCGAAATGTACTAAATGATATCAGCAACCGGAAAATCTATAATGAAGAGACCGGCGGTTATACGACAACTCCTGAAAATATTAACGGAAACTGGAATTTGTTCGGTATTGTGGGCACTAATACAGCTTTACGCAATAAAAAATACACTATCAATACATTTACACGCGCTAATTACCAGAATATGGTAAGTTATATTAGTGATAAAAATATCACAGCAGATACCGATAAAAATACAACTAAACGACTGTCTCTCGGTGAACGTTTACGTGGAACTTACCGGAACGACTGGTGGGAATTATCTCTTAACGGTTCTATAGATTACACACATTCGCGAAACAATTATCAAAAAAGCAATAACATGGATACTTATCAGTTTGCTTATGGTGCAAGTACCAATATACGACTGCCATGGAATATGTCAATCTCTACAGATATTTCTCAAAATTCCCGCAGAGGATATATAGATGCCAGTATGAATCGCGATGAATTGATATGGAATGCACAATTATCACAAGATTTTCTCAAAGGAAATGCAGCTACGATAAGTGTACAATTCTATGATATTCTACACAACCAAAGTAATATAAGCCGCACCATCAGCGCAGCTATGAGACAAGATACCGAATATAACGCCATATATAGTTATTGTATGATACATTTTATCTATCGGCTTAATCTTTTCGGTGGGAAAAACGCTACACCTCCCAACGGTCCTGGTTTCGGAGGCGGACCTCATGGAAGAGGCCCGAGGCATTTCTAATCCTTCAAAAAACAACAAAACAACGTAGTTATCTGAAATATCTTTCGGATAATTACAGGGCATTTTCTACATAAGGGCAGTAATCAATATCAAGAAATAGAATTATATATTTTTATTGTATAATTCTATTTCTTTACTCGATGAATCTACAAATGAAACAAATCTCTATACAGATCAAGAGCAATCTCAATATTTTCTTTTGTAGCCGTTTGATTTATAATGATTTCTCCTACATCTGACAACAATGTAAAATTTACTTCTCCTGAATCATTTTTCTTATCATGAGTCATCAACTCATACAAATGAGAATATTCCTCACAAGTTATAGGAAATGCTCCATAGTTATCATATATAAAAGTAGCAAGTTGACGGATACGTTCAATTGGAAATTTCAACTGCATATGTGACAACAATAACTCACAGACCAATCCCCATGCTACAGCATAACCATGAGCCACAGGAGCATGGCGTTCGTGTGAAAGACTCTCAAAAGCATGCCCTACCGTATGCCCTAAATTCAATGACTTACGAATATTTTTTTCAAAAGGATCTGCTTCCACAATTTCCTCTTTTACCTTCACCGACTCTTCAACCAAAAGCAACAGCTTATCTAAATCCGGGTCAGAAAAATCAAGCGTAAGCAACTTATTATAAATGGCAGGACCACTAATCAGACCATGTTTCAACATTTCAGCATATCCCGATAATAAATTTTCACGAGATAATGTCACAAAAAACTGTGTCGAAATTATTACTGCTAAAGCTGGATTAAATACTCCTACTTCATTTTTCAATCCATTAAAATTTATTCCTGTCTTTCCGCCTACAGCTGCATCAACCGCACCCAATAATGTCGTAGGGACATTGATATACCGAATCCCCCTTTTAAATGTAGATGCTGCAAAACCACCTAAATCGGTTACCATCCCTCCTCCCAGATTGATTAGAAAGGATTTTCGGGTCGCCTTCCGATTACTTAGTTCATACCACACTGCAGCCAAAGCTTCTATATTCTTATGTGTATCATTGGCTTTGATTGTTATCACTATAGCATCTGCAAGCCTAGGACAATCTAACAGTAACGGCAGGGCATATTCATGTGTATTTGTATCGGTCAATATAAATAATCTATCAAATGTATAGAGAGATAATGTTTCTTCTATAGCTTGACTAATATTTTTAGTAAACAAAATGGACTGTGACATAACTGTTTATTTTGTTCAAAATTAAATTTATTTCAGAAACTGGTATTCTCTAACTGATAATATATATCATCGAAAGATTCTGATAACTGCTGCATACTATTCAATAATAAATCTGCTCCAGCATCTATCAATACTTTATCATCTAAAGGACCTGTATTCACACCGATAGTAAATATACCTGCTGCAACTCCAGCCTGTACTCCTAAAGGGGCATTTTCTATTACAATAGCTTGATTAGGCTCTACACCCGCTTTCTTCAACCCCATTAAATAGGGTTCCGGGTCGGGTTTCCCATATTTTACATCAAAAGCCGTAACCATATATTTAGGCAAAAAAGCTCCCGGATAACTATGATTCAACTTATCTATCAAAGATGATTGTCCGGAACCTGTAACTAAAACGGGAATAAGACCTTTTTTTCGTATATTATCGAGAAAACCCGCAGCTCCCGGCATAGGTTTTGCCTTAGGCATACGATTAAAATAATCTGTCTTTAACTGGTAAATACGGTGAATCTCTTTATCTGTAACTCCATGTCCAAATTCTCGATTAAACAGCAGATTTATTGTCGAAGCGCCAGTACGCCCTTCATATAAATAAAACTCTTCAGGGGAACACTTTATCCCTTGTTCTGTCATCGTCAGATACCAAGCTTGTGCATGGTTTCGCATAGAATCATATAATACCCCGTCCATATCGATAAGAACAGCCTTCAAATTTATATTCTGATAACTATGCTTTTGTAAATAATTCTGTATAGACAAATTATACATATCCGTTTTCCTTTTCGAAACAAAATTACAAAGTAATTGCCACTAATCCTTATTATTCAATAACAAAATGTCTCTCTATTTCGTATGATACCAATAAATTTATAATTTAACTCCCGATTGCATTTATCATAATTTACCTATAACTTTGTATTTAGAATAAATAAATTATGAAAAAAGTACTGTGCCCCAAATGCGACAATACCGTTACTTTCAACGAGCGGAAATACGAGGAAGGCCGTTCTCTATTTTTCGTCTGTCCTCGCTGTGGGAAAAAATTTAGCATCCAAATCAATCAGACAAAAGCAGATGACACACCTCAATATGGTCATATCATTGTTCTCGAAAACGCATATTGCTACCGACAGCAATTACCTCTCTTTGCAGGAGACAACATTATTGGCAGACGTTCCAAAGGAACAAATATACATGTTCCTATCGAGAGTAGCGATACGACCATGGAACGGCAACATTGTATTATCAATATTTCAGTAAACAAGCAGGGAAAAACAATTTATACTTTGAGGGATTTTCCCAGCACATCAGGTACTTTCCTAAAGCACAAGTTGCTCAACAAAAGGGAAAGAGTTATTCTTGAAAATGGGTCGATAGTCACTATCGGGGCAACTACATTTATTGTATATCTTTCAGAAGAGGAACAAACATATACAGACTAAAAACAAGATTATGAAAAATATTATTCTCTTTGATACGGAATCTTTACATCTGGAACTGCTTCCGCTGACTTTTACACGTCCTATCTCTGACATACGCTTCGGGATATTTACCATTCGAGAAAAATGGGAACAAATGTATCCTGGCAATTACTCTTATAAGACCAATGATTACTTGGCAACAAAATATCCATTACAGACTGATGACAACAATTATTTCATTGCAGGCAATATCTGTCCTGATAAAGAATTGATTCAGAAACTTGATAAATTGTCTGAACAAGAATCTCTCTTTTATAATGATGAACTTATTGCATTTTACGGAACATTGGATGCATTCCAAGAAAATGATTTCGGAGTTGTTCACCCTCTAAAAAACGAACCATTGTCCTTACATAAACTTTATGATATTTTTATAAACAATGATATCGCATTAGAAAGAGATTACAAGATTATAACATCAAAAAAACAATCTGCTCCGTTACCAGCATCAAACAGAATAATCGGTAACCCCAATTTTGAAGATGGAACTCCCAAAATTTTTATAGAACCGGGAGCCTCTATAGAATGTGTCACGCTAAACGTAACACATGGGCCTATTTATATCGGAAAAGACACAGAAATCATGGAAAACTCAAGTATTCGAGCCCCATTCGCTGCTTGCGAACATGTTGTCGTAAATATGGGTACTAAAATATATGGGGCTACTACTCTGGGACCATATTGTAAAGTAGGGGGAGAACTTAATAATGTAATAATGCAAGCATATTCAAATAAGGGGCATGACGGTTTCTTAGGAAATGCTGTTATCGGAGAGTGGTGTAATTTAGGAGCAGGAACTAATGCATCAAACTTGAAAAATGATTACAGTGAAATAAAATTATGGAATTACCCGTCAAGACGTTTTTTACGTACCGGATTACAATTTTGCGGTCTGATTATGGGTGACCATTCCAAAGTCGGGATTAACTGTATGTTCAACACTGCTACTGTTTTAGGTGTAGGTGTAAATGTGCATGGTAGCGGATTTCCACGTAACTTTGTAGCCTCGTTCAGCGAAGGTGGTACAGCCGGATTTTCAGATGTTCCTTTGTCTAAATTCTTTTCTATTGCCGAACGGATGATGGCTCGCCGGGGGAAAGTACTGACAGAGGTAGACCGAGCTATTTTTGAAGCGATTCACGACGAAACGGAAAATCTGAAATAAAATTCTGCCATTCTATGCAAACTTGTCTCCTCACAAATAATATTCGAATACTATAATTTTTTACAGGATTAGCTTTTAGTTAATCCTGTATTTTATATTCCATTCTATACATATCAAATCCTCTTGCCCAATAATCTTTCTTAACTTCAAGCAACTCAAAACCTCGTTTTTCATAAAACTTATATGCTAACTGTGAGGTTCTAACTGTTATTCTCTGAACACTGTCAATAGATTTTAGTTTTTTAATTCTATATTCCAGTAAATACGTTCCCAAAGACTTTCCCTGATACTCCGGATGCAAAATGTCCCAACTGATTTTTCCGGTCATTCGATTATCTGAAAAATTTATTCCTCCACAACCTACAAGTTTTTTGTCAAAAAGCAGGACATAATAAAGCTCTATTTCAGAATCTAAATATCGACTAAAATCATCTTCTTCACTTGATGCAAAATATTTAGGAATATTTAATCTAATCAGCTCTAACACAACATTTTTATCTATAGATTTATATTCTCTAATCATAATTAAATTATCCATATAGATATCTTTATATCAAAAATATAATAAACAAAAACGACAACTTTCGATTTTGAAGTTGCCGTTTTTGTTTTTGATTCATCTATTATAATCCTCGTCCGTGGCAGTTCTTATATTTTTTTCCACTTCCACACGGACAGGGGTCATTGCGGCCAACCTTAGGTCCTACTTTTACCGGTTCGTGAGGAACCTCCTGACGCCCTGAGGCTTCTCGCGCAGCTTGTTGCTGCCTGTCTACCAAAGAATCTTTCTGTGTATGATATTTACTATAGTCTTGCCGTCTTTCAGGAGCTGCTTCACGCACTTGTTCAGGCTCACGTACAGGAATCTGTCCTCTCATAAGTATCGAAACAGTCTTACGGTTGATATTATCTATCATCGTCTTAAACAAACCAAAAGACTCTAATTTGAAAATCAAAAGAGGATCTTTCTGCTCATAACTGGCATTCTGCACAGACTGTCTCAATTGGTCAAGGTCTCTTAAGTGTTCCTTCCATGCCTCATCTATCGTATAAAGCAATATAGACTTCTGAAATGCCTTATTGATTGCTTTCGACTCAGTATCATATGCCTCTTTTAGATTGCAAGATATCTGGTACATGCGTTTACCGTCTGTAATAGGTATCAATATATTTTCGTAACGCGAACCCTGTTCTTCATATACTTGACGAATAATAGGATTAGCAACAGTTGCCATATAATCGGTCTTTCTTCTGAAAGCATTCATTACAGCCTCAAACAAACGGTCTACCAAACGTTCATTCTTTTCCGAGCGAAACTCTTCACGAGTAAAAGGCATCTCGATAGCAAATGTCTTAAATACATCTTCCTGCAGTCCATCATAGTCGCTAGTCTGTGAATACTCCTCAATCATAGCCTGAACAGCATCGAACATCATATTCATAATATCGATACCAATACGCTCTCCCAGCAAAGCATGATGACGTTTTGTATAGATTACTTCTCGTTGAGCATTCATCACGTCATCATACTCCAGCAACCGCTTACGAATACCAAAGTTATTTTCCTCCACCTTACGCTGTGCACGCTCTATCGACTTCGAAATCATGCTATGCTCTATCATTTCTCCTTCTTCGAATCCGAGGCGGTCCATCACCTTAGCAATACGGTCAGAACTAAACAATCGCATCAAATTGTCTTCTAATGATACATAGAATACAGATGAACCCGGGTCCCCCTGACGTCCGGCACGACCACGTAACTGTCGGTCGACACGACGTGACTCATGACGTTCGGTACCTATAATCGCCAAACCACCTGCTTCACGTACTGCTGGCGATAACTTGATATCTGTACCACGACCCGCCATATTGGTTGCAATAGTCACAGTTCCCGACTGACCGGCTTGAGCTACAATCTCAGCTTCTTTTTGATGCAATTTAGCATTCAACACGTTATGCTTTATTTTACGCATTGTCAACATCTTGCTCAACAATTCCGAAATATCTACCGACGTCGTACCTACTAATACCGGACGACCGGCGTCTACCATACGCTGTATTTCTTCAATAACAGCTGTATATTTTTCACGCTTCGTCTTATACACACGATCATTCATATCGATACGAGCAATCGGCTTATTAGTCGGAATTGTAACAACATCCAGTTTATATATATCCCAGAATTCCCCGGCCTCTGTCTCTGCCGTACCGGTCATACCAGCCAACTTATGATACATACGGAAATAATTCTGTAATGTGATTGTTGCAAAAGTTTGAGTAGCAGCTTCTACCGTTACTCTTTCTTTTGCTTCGATAGCTTGATGTAAACCGTCAGAATAACGGCGTCCCTCCATAATACGACCCGTCTGTTCATCGACAATTTTCACTTTATTATCGATAACTACATATTCTTCATCTTTCTCAAACAAAGTATAAGCTTTCAGCAGTTGATTTACTGTATGCACACGTTCTGCTTTCACAGCATAATTTTGCATTAGCTCATCTTTCTTCAACTGCTTCTCCTCATCTGTAAGTCCCATATTCTCAAGTTCAGAAAGCTGGGAACCGATATCGGGCAATACAAAGAATTGTGGGTCATCGGAATTTCCGGTAATCATATCGAGGCCTTTGTCTGTCAGCTCGATACTATTATTTTTTTCATCAATTACAAACAACAACGGGTCTGTAACAATAGGCATATTACGATTGTTTTCCTGCATATAATAAGCCTCTGTTTCCAATAGTAATGCTTTTATTCCCGGTTCACTCAAATACTTAATCAGCGGAGTATTTTTCGGCATACCTTTAAATGAACGGAACAATAAAAGTGCACCTTCTTTTCTTACCTCTTTATCCTCAGATGCTATCTTTGTTTTAGCTTCAGTCAGCAACTTGGTCGTATATGCCCGCTGAGCTTTCACCAACATTTCTACCTTAGGGCAAAATTCTTCAAACATCTGTTCTTCTCCCTTTGGTATAGGTCCAGATATAATCAAGGGTGTACGAGCATCATCAATCAAGACTGAGTCAACCTCATCAACAATTGCATAATTATGCTTACGCTGTACCAAATCTTTAGGCGAACCGGACATATTATCACGCAAATAATCAAAACCAAATTCATTATTGGTACCGAACGTTATATCTGCATTATAAGCCATACGACGCTCCTCAGAGTTTGGTTGATGCTTATCTATGCAATCTACTGACAAACCATGAAACATATACAACGGCCCCATCCACTCAGAGTCACGCTTAGACAGATAATCATTTACAGTTACCACATGTACTCCATTGCCTGTCAGAGCATTTAAAAATACAGGTAAAGTCGCAACAAGAGTTTTACCCTCGCCTGTTGCCATTTCTGCTATCTTGCCTTTATGCAAAACGACACCACCGAAAAGCTGAACATCATAATGCACCATATCCCAAGTAATCTCATTACCTCCAGCCATCCAATGATTCTGATAAATCGCTTTGTCGCCCTCGATACGTACAAAATCATGCTTTGCTGCCAAATCCCGGTCAAAATCATTTGCTGTTACTTCTATGGTTTCATTTTCGACAAAACGACGGGCTGTATCCTTCACTACTGCAAAAACTTCAGGAAGTACTTCGTCCAAAGCTTTTTCATACTTATCAAGGATATTTTTTTCTATCTTATCAACTTCATCCCAAACAGCCTCTCTCTTATCAAAATCCAGGTCCTCTACACCAGCTTTCAAATCGGCAATACGTTGCTTATCTTCTGCAACAGCAGACTGTATTCTTTGTCTTACATCATCAATGCGAGCACGTAATTCATCGTTACTCAATTTTTCTATTTCGGGATATACCGCTTTTACCTTTTGTACATAAGGGTCTATTTCTTTCAAGTCTCTTTGTGACTTGTTTCCGAATAATTTTTTTAGAATCTCATTAAATCCCATTGTTATATTTATGTTTAAATTTTTACATTTTTCCGGCTGTTAAATCACATAATTCTGGCCGTATAAGAACATTGTTTAAGAAGCCCAAGATTAGTAGATTTCGGGCAAGGCAGACTCTAAAGCTGCATTTGGAGATCGGATACGCAATATACGAGCTACAGTAGGAGCAATAGCTGTGGCTTTTACCGGTCTCATTACATGTTGCGGTTTTATATTTTTACCAAAGAAAAACAATGGAGCCGGTATTGCATTGGCACGTACATAGTCACGTGTATTATCTATATTTTCATATACAATTTCCCAACCTGGCTGAATCTCCAGCAATAAATCCCCTGATAATTTACGATGGTAGCCCCGACGAACAGCATCTATACGATTATTCCACTGACCATGTAATAAAAGATACGATGTCACAACATCTTGTACCCCTGTCATTTGAATAATAAATTCAGCAGCTCGAGTCTGAATCTCTTCCAAAGGAATCTGCTTATCGGTTATAAGTTTATGATTTAAGAATATCTCTCGATTATGATAACCTTCAACCCAATCTCCCTGTCCATAAATAGCCATCAAGTACATATTGAGCAAAGCAGTTGCTCTCCTAGGATAAAACTCTCCGGCAGGGACATTAAACACTCCGGCTTCTTTTCCTTCTCCATTAAAATATCCAGTCGAAGTAAGGAATATTACAGTATTGTTAAGACCTATCTTTTTATCTATCAAATCGAGTAATCGACCCAATTCCCTATCTAAACGAATATAGGTATCTTGTATTTCTAAACTATACTCTTGTATCGACTTATCTTGAAAGTTGGCAGCAGAATAACCAATGTTCAACATATCAGGTAAAGAATGACTGCCCAGCCCTCCATTTTCAATAAATGGGCGAGCCATACGGGTCACCTCTTCATTCATTAACCCGCTACGCTTAAACAAGCTATATTTTTGTTGCTTATATTTCGAAAAAACATGTTTGAATAAAAAATCCTGCGTCAAATAAGGCAACCCCGTATATCTGGAAATCGGTAATAATGGCTGCCAAGATAAAGTATCTATCCGTTCCGATAAAGAATTTTCCCGATTGGCTACATCAATATAAGCAGGGATATCATTATAATATGTCGAAGTGGCCCATTTACCATTTGCCTCATTGAACCAAAATGCAGAATTTGCAGCATGACCCGCACTCAAAATCGCTTGTTCAAAAGTAGGTGCTATTGAATAGACAGCACTAAATCCATCACTGGCAATCTTCAATTCGTCACTAACTGTCGAGGTCAATAAGTTCTGTGCAGACACTGTCTCATCCGTATAATTCCCCATCTTACTAATGTCGAACAAAACCGACTCCACACGTTTACGGGTAATATTATACAAGGTATTCGATGGTATCCCATTATACGAAGGATATGTGCCGGTATAAATCGAAGCAGTTGCAGAAGCACGATCGATTTTTGGGAAATCAAATGTTACATTTTCATACATCAATCCCTCGTTCATCAAACGTTTAAAACCCTTTTCGCTAAAAAGGTGTTGCATCATTTGCAAATAATCTGTCCGCAACTGATCCACCGTAATGCCTACAACCAATTTAGGTATATCGCCTGATGTCTGTGCAGCTAACGGTGCAGCCATCAGTGCCAATAGCAACGAGGCAATAACTTTATTCATTGTTTTATCTTTCTTCGGCATATTATATATTTCTCAGTCTCTTGTCAACCCCAATATAAGTCAATGAACGTACTATCAATATTATGATATACGGTATAAAAGCTATATTGAGTAATTGCGGCAGCCAGTGCCATACAATCAAAAACAACAAAAGTACCGCAAAGTTAACAAAATGATAATAACTGACTACTTTTTTTAAATATTTTACCCAAACTAACACTGCAATTAATAATTGCAATGGATTTGCCCATATAATAGAATAGTTTGGAGAAGTGGCCGGATGCTCTGATATAAAAACCAAAAAACAAATGACACAACCTACAATTCCATAAAAAGAAAATATGATACAATCAAGCCATCTAAAATGCTGCTTCTTCCATATTTCTAAAGCTGATAGTATCAATATGACCACCAAAAAATAAATTCCACAAGCCATAGGTGTCGTATAAGGATTATAACTGACACTATTATCCTCCCCCTTATGACTATCAGGTACTACTATATAAGATTCTGTTACTAAAGGACGTACACTATCTTGAGGAGTTGATATTACTTGAGCATTGCCAAAGGCCTCCATAAGAACCGAAGGTAAAAACATCTCTTCTCTATAAGATATTTGTCTATCCAACGGGGCTCCCAAAGCTAAATCTATCCCAAATGTCAACCACGGAAAATTAAATGTGCACTTATGTATCATGTCACGGAAAGTAGGATGCCCCTCTGGAGCAATATAATCAATTTTCCCCCGGATACATTTTTCAACTATATCTCGTGGTCGAGTCGCACAATTATCAAATAAAAAATTGTATCGATATATTCGATTTTGAGGTAAATTATTCACGACCAAGGCTTGCAACAAATCCTCCTTCTCTTCAGTAGTTAAATTCAGCTCTTGCTCCATTACCCCGCTATTTCTTACAGCGTAACTCAATACAAAATTACGAAAAGATGTCGTCCCTATACTATAATCGGTCTCACCCTTTGTAAACCGATAAATAAAATGAGGAGCATTAAAATTAAATACTCCATAATGGAAAACAATATCCATATCTTTCTCCGGCCTCTGTACCCGAATACCTGTATGCCCAAACAACTCAAAAGACCTTTCTCCTGGAGAACAAGTCAGCAAACTGACTTTTATCGAATCTCCTACAGAAGGATATGCTGAAAAGTAAACAAAATAAAACAAACAAAATAAAAAGGCATATTTTATATTCATATTGTATCCCATACTCATCCTCATCTTTTATATTCGGTAAATGTACTACATCTTAACAAAATGTCATTTAGAAAAAAGAGCTCTTTTCATTACAAATTCCAAATCAATTTTCCAGTCTTCGTACCAAACGGTCTAAATCTGAACCAGACGGACTTTGAAACAGTTTTAATTCAAAAACAGGCAACATTGCCAATGCGTGATCAAAAAAATCAGCAACAATATGTTCATAATCAACCCAAACTTTCTGAGCAGAAAAAAAATAAAATTCCACTGGCAATCCTTTGTCTGTCATTTCTAAATAGCGAACCATATAGAGCATATCAGAATTTGTCGTAGGCAAACTTTGTATATAACGCTCGATATAAATTCTAAACAACTTAAGATTAGAAACCTTTGTTTGCTCGCTGTTCTCACCTCCTAAATATCCACATAATACGTCTTGAAACAATTCTATTTGGGATAATTTTATCAATAACTCTGACGAACAAAAACGAATGCTGTTCACATCTATGTTTATAGAGCGTTTTACCCTCCTACCTTCAGACTCTTCCATCCCCCTCCAATTCTGAAATGATTCATTGACTAAAGAATAAGGCGGAACCGTCAGAATGGTATTATCAAAATTACGTATTTTCACAGTATTCAATGTCACTTCTATGACACGGCCGTTAATCCGATGCTTCTCCATCGTAATCCAATCTCCAGGTCGCAACATATCATGTGCAGACAACTGAATACCCGACACAAAGCCCATAATCGTATCTTTAAATACCAAAGAGAGTATAGCAGCTGATGCCCCTAACCCGGCAAACAAGGTCATAGGAGAACGGTCTATGACTACACTGATAATTAAAATAGAGCCAACAAAAAATAAGATTACCTGCAATGTCTGGAAGAGTCCTTTTAACGGCCGATTCTTAAATTTTTCTTTCTCCGAATATATCTCAAATAAAATATTGAACAAAGCACTGAAAAAACGTAAAATAACTGCAATAATATAAACAAGACAAAATTTAAGTAAATAAGACAGCAATAATGGCTGCTGTGGAAAAGCTAATGGAAGAAGAAAATATATCAAAACTGCCGGGACGACTAATGCAAAACGGTTTAAAACCTTACGGTCAAGTAGTAAATCATCCCACGTAATTCGTGTACTTCTAATGATTCTTCGTAATACATGTGAAATAAAAAAACGACATGCATAATCAGAAAGAATAGCTAACAACAATATTATAAACAATACTACCAATTGATATACCGGTCCACCCCACTTAGGAGCAATATCAAGACTCGTAACCCACTCGGTTATCTGATTGTTTATACTGTCAATTTGCAACATCATAGGCAAATGAAGATTAATTTATTGTGTTAACGGCTTATCTGTTTTTTTATTTTTGAAAGACAAAGGAAGCTTATAATATATGGAATAAGTAAACGCCACTGACGAGCCGGAGTTACCAAACCCAGGTATAAACCAAGGAGAAGATTGAAAATTGTCCTTTACCTTTATTTTCCATTTATATCTCACACTCCATCCCATCATCAGTCCTTTATAAATTTTCACCCGGACCCCAAGTAACCCTTCAACCCATTGTGCCCTGGATTTTTGATTTAAAATTTCCGCTGTGACAGGACTAT
>UMEI01007666.1_pt1 | contig 18641 bp, 9 predicted proteins | sample 1964711 | NCBI WGS metagenome assembly UMEI01 (sample SAMEA4836016, study PRJEB28245) | human gut metagenome | biome: gut microbiome; material: fecal sample | place: Denmark | collected 2008 | reverse complement strand
GCCGCCCCGCTATTCGGATTTTTCAGAATCCAGTTGGGCAAGTTCCAAAACGAGAGCCACACATCTACATTAAACTCGTTTTTCATTCTCCGGATACGGTTTACCGAATGTATGACAGCTATATCATCTTTACTAAATCCATCCCAGTTGATTACATCCGGGTCATCGTTATCATTCGAACGTTCCCACTCTACCATAGGAGCACCGATACGCGCCACCTGACAAGGCAGGGTCTCCAGCATCTCTTTTTTGTCTGCACTCAGTTCATCCCACTGCCCTACATGGTATCCTTCCATATTGATACCATTGGCAATCATCGTCTGCCGCTTTGCATTAAAATCGACAGTAACCTGAGCAGCTACCCACACAGGGAACAATATCCCCAAAATCATCAAAAATCTCGTTTTCATATTGTTTACTTCTTATCATTTATTTTTTTGATATACTCTTACATAATCAACTTCCATCATTTGAGGAAATATCGAATCATCTATACCTTGTTGTCCTCCCCAACCTCCGCCAATAGCCACATTCAATATCAGATAAAAAGGTCTGTCAAAAGGCCATACACTGAAATTGTCCGCTTCTTTAGCGAAAGTAAAAACTTTCACTTCATCAATAAAGAAATCTATTTTCTCGGGCGACCATTCCATTGCATAGAGATGATATTTATTATGCAGGTTACTTACTTCATACCAAATACCTTTACTTCCTTTTTTACTGTTGTTATAAGTATCGTTGTGAATATTGATATGTATTTTGGAGGGGTCGAATCCGACATACTCCATAATATCTATCTCACCGCTATGGGGCCATCCTCCATAATAGTCTTCGGCGGGTAACATCCAAATGGCAGGCCATATTCCCCGGCCGTAAGGCAGTCTTGCCGAAACTTCTACCCTCCCGTACAGAAATTCCTTTGTACCTTTTGTTATCACACTTCCCGAAGTATAATTGTCTTTCTTGCCGTTATAGGGCTCTTTCCGAGCAATAATTTGCAATGTTCCCCCACCTACACGAGTATTCTCGATACGACTACGCGTATAGAACTGGCTTTCTTTGTTGCGTATCGACTGTCCATATTCGTATCCCCACACTTTCGGGTCTGGCAGCCCTGTATATTCGAACTCATCTTGCCATACCAATTTCCAATCGCCGGTCTGAGCCGACAAAGCGAGAGGAAACGCACAGCATATTATTCCTATTATTTTCTTCAACATAATCCAATAAATTTTAAGGTGTTACTACTTCCGGGGTGAACTCTTCGAGTTTCACCATATTATCTCTGAATACCAAGGTATCGGCAGCATGGTATGTAATGCCATTGGCATCGATATTCAAATCCAAATAGAAGGCATCCCGGGTTTTACCTCCCCAAACTTGCCCGTCTTTAACGTATTTTCCAGTACCTGTAACATTGAAGGCAGTACCGTCTTTTTGAGCTACGGTTACATTATTCGTTTCCGGGTTAACAGATACAACCACTTCATATTTTCCTGGAGAAGTTCCGGCAGCTACCTGTATTTGCGACGTATATTCTACAGTAGTCAGCGACTTAGTTGTCAATGGAGTTACCAATCCTTCTTCAACATACCCATATTGGCCATATCCATAACTTGCCACTTGTCCGGCATTGTCCGAAGCTGTTGTTTTTCCTCTCAATAAATAATTTCCATGATACGGATTGATATACTTTATACCGAAAATAGTGAAATCCATAGGAACCGTTTTCCAATGAGATGCTATTCTCGGATCCGGATTGGCAACACTTTCATCTGCCGCTCCTCTCAAAACCGAATCGACCGAGGCGGAAACGATTCTTAAAGGCAATACATAATTCGTGGTACAAGCATCGGGATCTTCGAAGAACGCATCAGTCAACTGAACCGTAACCCCTCCGGAATAGCTACCTTTCGGTATAATCATCGTATTGGAATTACTTAAAGTATAATACTCGCTCGGTAACATCTTAACCGGTAATCCGGATTCTCCAAAATTCAAATTTTCTACCAAAGTGGGGTCTATAATATAGTCAACTTGTACATTTTGTTGATTTTGATATACGCCTCCCATCTTAGCACTGATTACAAAACGGTGATTTCTGTCATTTGTATTGTCATAACCATCGCAATCCCCCAAAATCAACGTTCTTACAGGATAAGTCCACGGAAAATACACAGCGGTATAATCAAAATCGTCGAACTCCCAATCTCTATTTTGGCAACCGGTCATCAACATTATAAATGCCAATAACAACACCGATTTTACATTCTTGAATTTCATATAGATATCTTTTTATTGTTTACATCATTAATTTTCACCATCCGGCATTCTGCTCCAAATTTCTTGTTTTTGTAATTTGGTCACTTGGTATAGGTCCATATTGCATATATGGAGCGAAAACCCGATTTTCTACATCAATCAGTTCATATAAAGTCCCCTGATATTTGATTCCTTTAGCTGTTTCATCCAATTTATTCCCCCAACGTCTGATATCCCAAAAGCGGAATCCTTCAAATGAAAGTTCGATACGGCGTTCATTCCGAATAATATCCCGTAAGTTGGACAAAGAATTCAAATATTCGTCTGATGTTTCTGTAGTTCCTCCTACTCCGGCTCTCTGACGAATAGCGCGTATTGCTTGCCGTGCTGAAAATCCGGCTGTATTGGCATTATCTGGGCCATAGGCTTCATTGGCAGCTTCGGCATAAATAAGGAACAATTCTGTATAACGGATTAAGGGACGGAAGTGCTGTCGTCCGGCAGCGGGATTAAGATTAACATCCTCACGCAATAACTTCTTCAAATAATATCCTGTACGAGTAGATGTTGTCAATACATTCAAACCATCTTTGGGGTCATCGACCGATGTATTGATATTCACATTTTTAAATTTAGCTCCGTTATATATCACATAATCGGTCAAACGTGGGTCACGTCCCGCATAAGGAGCATCTTCGTCATATTGGGAATTGGCTATATCGGTAATGGGATATCCATTTGCCATAGGGAACGCATCCACAAAGTTCTGTGTCGGATTTACCTCTCCATTTCCAAAAAGAGATGGTGGGAAATTTTGTGTTTCAAGATCATAATTGGTAACATAATTGGCTCTCCAAAGAATTTCCACATTTCTGGAATCCATATTTGCATCGTAGAAAAGATAATCGGCCAAACTCCCTCTGGTGGCAGTCATTTCAGCAATTCCGCCTACCTTTTCGATGAGCTGTGCCGCACATTTTGCAGCTTCTTTGCAAAGTTCTTGGTCATATTCACCTCCATTATAAGCCGGACTTGCCGCATGGAGGGCTACCCGGGCTTTCAAAGCTGTCGCAATACGAGAATCGATACGATTTTTAAATTTGACACCTTGTATTCTATCAGCAGTCGGGTCGGTATTGGTATTTTTATATTCTTCCGGCAGCAATTCGATAGCCAAATCCAAATCGTGCAAAATGTCCTCTACCGTTTGGCTATATGGGGGACGTACCAAATTCCACGTGCTCTCATTTTCAGGATCTACCATATCGGTCAAATAAGGAACTCCTAACATGCTCCCTGAACTGCTTTTACCACCATGTGCCATCAATAATTGGAAATGATAATACGCCCTCAGTGCATAAGCTTCACCGGTAATTTTATCATGTTGCAGTTTATCCCTTTCTTCACTATCGGGACTCCATTCTATGACATCGGCCAAAGACAACAACTTATTAAGATAAGCAATGGCTTCATAGGATGAATTCCATGTGGACATAGGGTCGTATAATGAAGACCACCCTCCAGAAACCATTTTTACATACTCACTACTCTTGTTATTTGTCACAGCATCGTCGGTGGCCACTTCGGAGAAGTCATAGCCAGTCGGTAAACCGGCATACGCTTTCATCAAAAGCCCGACTGCATAGGAAGCATCTTCTATCACCCTCTCCTCACCGTAAGTGTTGTCCAACTCCGGCTCAAACATATTACATCCTGAGAATGAGAAGGCCATGGATGCCGACAACAGACCTAATATTATATTTTTTGTTTTCATTACTCTATAATTCTTTTAGTGATTAAAACGATACTTTAAGACCTAAAGCATAATAGCGGAACTGAGGTTCACTACCAATGTTGAGCTGACGTTTTTTCACATCCTGAGCTGCCATCAGTAAATTAGATCCTCTCAGATACAGGCTTAAATCCCGAATAAATGTCCGTCTCAACAGCGTATTGGGAAAATTGTAGTTCAATTGTACACGACTCAAAGAAAAATAATCAGCTTTTCTCATCCAAAAATCCGACGTGCGGTTGTTGTTATCGTTTTGAGTGGAACTCAATCTTGGATACGTAGCCGTTGCAGCGGTTTCGGGAGTCCATCGGTTCCAAACTTCGGCCGAATATTTTTTATTTCCGTCTACCCAATAGTAATTGTTATTATAGATTATATCATGTCCGGTAGCTCCTTCACCCATAATGAATAACGAGAAATCTTTGTATTTGAACGTCAAATGGAGAGCTCCGGTAAAATCAGGGTTACTCTTTCCTATCATTACTTCGTCTTCTTCATCTACCACTTTATCTGAATTCTGGTCTATATAATGAATATCACCCGGTCTTACCGTACCGAACTTCTGTTCAGCTGCAGAAGCTATTTCGGCATCATTGTTGAAAAAGCCCAAGTTCTGCAATCCGAATATGGCATCTACCGGTTTGCCTTTGCGGTATTGATAAGCATTATTATAGACTTCATCCCGTACGACAACTTTAGAGCGAGCATACAACATATTGAGACCTGCCGTCAAAGAAAAATCGCCCCATTTTTTTGTATAGGATATTGCTGCATCAAAGCCCATATACCGATCGGCATTATAATTTTCATATGCAAAGAATGAGGACAGATAAGCGGGATAATAGCTATTTCTTTTTATCACTTGTCCATCATAGCGGGTCACAAAAGCATTTACATCGAATGTCAACGCATAATCGAGTAAAGCACCTTGTACTCCCACATTGAGGCTTTTCTTTTTCTCATATCCTAAATTATAGTTGCGAATACGGTTTACATCCAAAATAATATTACTGTAGTTGGCTGCAGGGTCTCCATAAGCGTACGAACCATTGGCATTATATGCATCGCGATACAGATAATAATCGAAATTCCTATCTGTGAGCAACACTCCACCAGAAGCTTTCAATTTCAAGAAGTCGACCATAGCGTCTTCATTCCAGAAATCACTGTTGCTGATAATCCATCCCAAGCCAAATGTCGGGGAGAACCCAATGCGATGTCCGGGAGCCAGCTTTATAGAATTGCTTAGTGCAGAGCTGAAATCGGCAAACAACAAGTGTCTGTAATTATAGGCTGCCCGTATCGCCAAATGGGCATATTTATCAAGTAATAATTGCCCATTGGCAGAATTTGTGCTATAATATCCAATCAAATTGCCCTCTACGTGATGGTCATCACTAAATGTCCGTTTGTAATCGAATCCTACATTTACGGCAAAGCGGCGCGACATACCTCCGCCCCCCAGATTCTGTACTCCTGTAACTTCATCTTTATTGATTTTAGTCACGGACGCAATTTTTCCCGTAGCATCATCCCATACCGGTTCGTAGATAGCATACGCATTGTTTACCGACTGGTCATAGCTGTTATACATATCCAATGCCAGACCGGCTTTCAATTTCAGGCCTTGAAGTAACTTATGCAAGTCAAACTCCAATCCGGCGTTTACTTGAGATGTACGTTGTATTGTTTGTTTATAGCCGCCCAGGAACAAATTTCCATATACATTATCCTGATATTGGCTTGTACCACCTAATACATAATCTCCATTTACCCGAGTGGCCGCCTCAACGACAGAAGGGTCGGCAAAGAGAGAAACCGGCAGTAAAGGTGCATAATATTGCGGCTGATAAGTAGCGGCAGCATTCCAGAAATCACCATTAGGTCCTTTGGCAATATCGATTATCATCGATGCATCGATATAACTTTTAATGTCATCCGTAATATTGAAATCGACATTTCCTCTTACGTTGAAACGGTTATTTCCTGCCCCGTCAACGTTTCCTATCTTATATAAGGAATTATTACTGGTCCAACCTACATTGGTATAATAGCGCGTTATTTTGTTACCGCCGCTAAACTCAGCAATAGCCCGCGTGGAACTACGAACGGAACGCAGGAATTCTCCTCCATAGTAGTCTACACTCGGATAACGATACGGATTTTCTCCACTTCGATATTTGGCAATAAGAGCCGGGTCATATTGTTCGTCCAATTCATCATTCCGCCTTGCTTCATTAAACAATGTCATATAATCGGCCGAATTCAGATATTCAGGATACGAAATTACCGTAGACAAGCCCTGCTCTATTTTTACATTAATCTGCCGTTTCAAGCTATTCCCTCTCTTGGTCGTAACCATAATCACCCCATTCTGAGCCTGAGGACCATACAATACCACAGAGTTGACATCTTTCAATACAGATATGGATTCTACTTCTTCCATATTGATGTTATCGGCACTACGAGGTAACCCGTCCACCAAAATCAAAGCATCTCCGTACCCCCGTATATTTGTATTTCCCATCAATCCTGAAGCATATCCTTTGAGCAAATCCTGCAATGTACCTGCTTGGTCATTTTTCATCACTTTATCCGGATGAATCAGTGAAACAGCACCACTCACAGCACCTTCTTCAACCGTTTTAAAAGGCATAATCACCTCGTCATTTTTACCAAACAGATAAGTAGTCTTATCCAAAACAAGTCCGTTCGTCGCATCGGGATTATCGAAAATTTTCGATTCATACCCTTCTGCTTCTACCAAAATAGAGGACAGGGGGGCAATCTTTATCGTAAAGCGTCCATTCTGGTCGGCAATAGCCCGCTTAGCACCTTCATTACCATATATCACAGCATTGGGTATAGGATTTCCCTGACTATCTTTCACATACGATTCGAGAACAACAGTCTTGGGTTTCTCATCCTGAGCCCAAACAATCTGAGGCATACATACGCCTGCCAACATGCAACCCACCATAAGAAGCCTCAGGCGATTATATATTTTAACTCTCATATTATGTATTTTTTCATTAGTAAAAAAATTTATTCGTTCACTCAGGAATGGTTACCACCCCGGATTTTGGTCGAAAGCAGGATACAGGTTCACATCTGCAGTCGGGAACGGCATCCAATAATGTTTCATTTCGAACACTTTCGTCAAATAAAGGCGTTTAGTAAAGTAAGTATGGTCCTTATCAAAATCCAGACAATATTTTTCCTTATATTTAGACAAATGTCCTACATACCAACGGCGCAAATCGTACCAGCGATGGTTCTCAAACGCCAACTCCACAGCCCTCTCGGTACGAATGGTTTCACGCATGGTCAATTTATCAGATGTATATTTATCGGTAAGAGGTTTTACTCCTGCCCTGATACGTACTCTATTGACAGCTTCTATAGCCGTAATACTATTGGGAATATCAGCAGGAGCAACATTTGGGCCATAAGCTTCGTTGACAGCTTCTGCATACATCAGGTAGACATCGGCCAGACGTACCTTCGGACAATTGACCCGGAATGTTTTCTGAAAACCGTCATCCATACCTCTACGAATCGGACGGAACTTGTACCAACTGTAACCGGAGTCGCTATTTCCGGACCCGCGATGACGTCCGCCTAGATAGAACTGGGCAATGTTGTCCCCTTTATTCACAGCATCTTCACTAAAAGCTATCGTCATACCGTCATAGATGATATCGGTATAGAAACGAGGGTCTCTGTTATCGAAAGGATGCATCTCGTCATATACTGCATCCGGGTCAGTTATAGGCAATCCGTTTAGATCTCCATAATATTCCACATAATTCTGAGTCGGAGACAAATGGTGTTCCCATCCACCGAAATTAGCCATCAAATCACCTGCGGTATTCCAAGCATTATCTTGAGAAGCCGAATTGGTAAAAATCGTCTCTTTAGTCCAAGGCTGTGTGGCATCGTTTTTGTAAAAGTTATTCGAACGTTCTTCCATAGGAACCAACTCATATATTCCTTGGTCGGTCAAATCGATGATTTTTGCAAAAGCAGCTGCCGCCCGTTTGCAATAATCTACATTGTAGTCATAATTTCCTGTCATTACCCCATTCATCAGCGGACTACCGGCATACAGCAAATTTTTACCTTGTATAGCCCAAGCAGCTCCTCGTGTAATACGACCGGTATTCTCACCTCCGGTAATCTGTCCGGTCTGGGTATCATCCCAATCTACAGGTAAAAGCGGTGCAGCAGCTTCCAAGTCCTGATTTATTCGTTCTGCCACCTCCCAATATGACAATCGGGGTTCCCTCATTACACTACCGGCATCTACCGTATAATCGATATAGGGTATTCCTCCCCAAGCGCGTAAGATTTCCCAATGAAAATAACCTCTGAAAAATAAGGCTTGCCCTTGAATCAGATTTTTCTGCTCATCAAGAGGAGCTCCCATATAGGGTTCGACCAATTGGTCAAGTTTATCCAAACACATATTGGCTTTACGTATTCCCAGCCAACCATAATTCCAATATCCACGTTGGGGATGGGAATTCCAGCCGCCAAAATCGGTCAACAGATTACTATTTCCCATGAAGACACTGTGGTTGACTCCATTGATACCATACCAATAATCTCCGTTATTGTCAAACACACCCATACGTTCGGTATGTATCCCGGGCAAGAATTCATCTCCCCAGTTCCAATTGTTCATTCCATCTATATCCCGATTGGCTATATCTACCACACACTGATACATATCTTCGGCAAATCCCTGAAATGTAACAAATTTTCTGAATACATCGTCTTCAGTAATTTCGGCATCTACGGCTTTATCGAGATAATCTTCACAAGAAGAAAACGCGATAGGCAAAACCAATGCCATCATATAATATAATTTTCTGATTTTCATAGTCATTACCTCGTTTAGAATGTTACATTTAATCCAATATTTACCCTCTTTCCTATAGGATAATTTGTAGCTCCTGCCCATTGAGAAACGCCTTGTTCTTTTTCTTCGGGTAACTTAGACCAGAATGCCAAGTTATTACCGCTTACCAGTATTTTCAAAGAAGACACCCGAAGGCTTTTTAACCAAGCATTTGTAAACGTATAAGATAGCTCAACATTTTTAAGCCTTAAATAGGAGGCGTCATAATAGGCTAAATTGCCTTGTTCACTCTGTGTCATCGTACGAGGAGCTTTCCAAGTAGCAGAAGGATTGGATGGAGACCAATAATCTCCGTATTGTTCAGGAACTACCGGAATAGATACCCCCAAATGGTTGATGAAATCATAACTGCGAACGGCATTGAATACTCCATAGAACTGGATCATAAAGCTAAGTCCCTTCCAATCGAATCCTCCCATGATATTGTATGTGTTCTGCGGCCGGTCTGTATAAGCCCATGGTGCTGCATCATAAACATCAATAATACCATCGGCATTGAAATCAATGATATCCAAGTCTCCCGGCAAACGATATTGATTGTTTTGGTCTGCTTTTGTACTGGCATACACATCATCCCAACTTTGCATATAGCCGGCTCCGATTTTCGTTTTTGTCTGTCCTATCTGGAATCCTGCGTTCTTGAGATAAGCAGGCATCAGTTCCGGGTCTTCCATAAATTCGACTTCATCTTTCGCATGTGTATAACTATAAGTGAGCCAATAATTCATTCCAAAACCGGTTTTGTGCTGGAAACGGAGTTCCACTTCAAAACCTTTCGTTTTCGTTTTTCCCAGATTTGCAGAAACCGGACTCGCACCAAAATAAGAAGGAACATTTCTCTGGTCAGCACTCATAAATATCTTATCTCTATCATCTCGGAATATATCCATTGTACCGGAAAACATTCCTCCTAATACGGAAAGTTCGATACCTAAATTCTGTTTCAGAGAAGTTTCCCATTGCAAATCGGGATTTCCTACCACGGATTCGATATATTGCGTATAAGGACTACCTACATTATCGGGACCGAATACAGCACTTGAACTACCCCAAGTCGGATCTGTATCGATTACCCACTGAGTCTGATATGCCCATCGGGGAGCATCGAAATTATCATTACCGGTTTTACCGATAGAGTAACGAAATTTCAACTTATCCAACCATGTCAAAGAATGCATAAACGATTCATTGGAAAGTACCCAACCGGCAGCCACAGAAGGGAAGAAACCGAACCGGTAACCTTTACCGAAACGTTCGGAACCGTTATAAGCCCCGTTTGCTTCAAACAGATAACGGTTGTCATATCCGTATGTCACACGGCCTACCCAGTCTTCCCGATAACGAGGGAACATACTGCCCGAAGCGTACTCTTCACGATTCATAACAGCGGTAGCACCCACGTCGTGTTTCCCGAATGTGCGGGCATAGTTCAATTGTACTTGATAGAAAATGCGACGCATGGTACTCCCGACATTCAACCATTCACCATTGACATTTCCCGGAGATGGGACAAAGTCGAATCCTGTAGTTCCTTCATTAGGCGTAGGCCATTCTTGTAGTGTATAGGGGTCTATCCATAAAGATCTGGTCGAGCTTCCTTCAATGGTTTTGGTCGATGAAGAGCTGGTATCGAATGAAAAAGAACCTTGTACCGAAAGACCTTTGGTAATGAAGTCGAGATTTTGCTTCAAAATAAAATCTGTATTCACTTGTGAGGTATATTCATCCTTCACTCCATTAGTATTCAACCTTTGTACCGGATTATAAATTGTAGTATTGGGCTGATAATATCCCCAATCTCCATTTTTATGGCGTACCGGGAATGCTCCAGGAGCCGTATCATAGAATGCCCGGAAGAGGTCACCTTCATGGTCGGTATTGGAACCTCGTTTTATACCGAGCGATCCGGCCAGATTAATCGTAAATAGGGTAGATTTAGTGATATTGAAATCGAGATTCGTACGATAATTGTATTTGTCGTATGAGTACCGAGGCTTAGCGGACAGCCCTGTGTCCAAACCCGAATTCAACATATCACCCTCATTAACATAGGAGAAAGTACCGTAATACTTGGCAAACTTGGAACCACCGCTTATATTCAGATTATAGTGTTGTGTAATACCGAAATCTTTGGTAAAGGCATCTGTCCAGTCGACATTCGGATATATATATTGGTCATCCTCGGTCAAGCGGTATCGATACCGGCTCAGGATAGACATCGGAGTATACAATCCCCAACCATTTTCGGATGCGGGAAGTTCCCGCTCTATACCTTCGTTTTGATATGCCAATGCATCATAGGCATCGAGCCTGCGGGTAATCTTGGGTAAAAATTTAAATGCAACATTAGCAGAGAAAGATAATTTGGTACGTCCTTCCTTCCCTCTTTTGGTCGTAATCAAAATTACTCCTTCGGCACCTTTCACACCGAATACGGCCGTAGCCGAAGCATCTTTCAATACGGAAATCGTCTCTACATCGTTGATATCGACATCACTCATTTTCCGCTCGATTCCGTCTACTAAAATCAAAGGCGAGGCATTGTTCCATGTCGACTTTCCACGGATGAGTATAGCCGGGTCATCATCTCCGGGTCGACCGGTGTACTGTATGGTGGAAACACCCGGAAGAAGGCCGGTGAGCGCCTGGCCTACATTGGTCAACCCTCCAGTTCTCTGCAAGTCGTCACCACTTGTCTGAACAATAGCTCCGACCACACTTTGTTTCTTTTGTTGTCCGTATCCCACAACCATCACTTCCTGCAATGCTACCTCTTCTTTTTCTTCCAACGATATTTTCACCGATGTCCGTTTTCTAAGTGCGACTTCCTGAGGCTGCATTCCTACATAAGAAATCACCAGTACAGCATTGGGATTGCCTACCGTAATTGTAAAATTTCCATCGATATCGGTAGAAGTTCCGTTCGATTCATTCCCCTTTTCCCGAACAGCAGCTCCCGGTAATCCGACACCTTGTATATCGGTCACCTGACCTGTTATTTTAACTTTTTCCTGCTGGGAACTTGTATATTCCGATGCATCCGGAGATTCAGAGTTCGCATAAGACTTTCCACTGTAAAAGAACAGGGGAACCAGCAACAACCACCAAGGAATAGCAACCCCCAATGGCAAACGCAGATAATTCTTACATCTCATATTCACGTTAGATAAGGTTATACAATTATTTTATTTCTTAATGACCTTGCATACAAACAGGTCATTATCACTCACATGTTTTAGAAAATATAAACCGCTGGCATATTCTCCAAAAGAGATATTCCAAGGAGAGCTGTCAACTTTGCTCTGATAAACGACCTGCCCTCCCGCATCGTATATCGATAAGGAACCGTCATCAATCCCCGACACGGTCAATTGCTCTTCTACCGGAACGGGGTATACGGAAATACTACCATTTGCTCTTACTGTCGAATGAGAGGAAGAGAGATTTTGATATTCCACCTCTGCTACTGAGCTATTTTCTTTCCCTGGTGATACAACCATAGCTTTCACTACGACAGTAGATTCTACTTTGACCGGAGCCGTATATTTTTTTGAATTCACCGTCGGTTCGGAACCATCGGTCGTATAATAAATTTCGGCATTCTCCTCTGCTGCTGTAATCCAGAACGTATCGTCAGAGTTTATCTTTCCTCCCGCAGGAGAAATGACAGGAGGTACCGCCTTTGTAGCAGGTAATTGACATTCTCCATAGATGATACCAACACCACCTGTACCCAAATACACCCGTCCCGGACGATTCCGGTCAGCGCTCAATTGACGGGGATTATTGGACAATTGCATATTGTCGCTATTGATACGTGTCCAGTTTTCTCCATTATCATACGAGGCATACATTCCCCATACACCATCGAGACGTCCAAAAACATACACCACCGGAATGTTTCCGTCTAAAGGAGGCCCGACTGTCACGCACTTGGTAGAGGTAAAGCGTCCTACTTTGCGTAAAGTACGTCCCGAATCGGAGGAATACCGCAATCCGGACTGTCCTGTACTCAGCCAAAGCACACCTTCTTCATACGGAGAAGTCGTCAAATAATATGCCGGAGAACCAGCTTGTCCCGGGACTTGAGCTCCTTTCGTAAAGGAAGCTCCGCCATCTGTACTGATATACAACTGACCTGGTAAAGCCACATAAAATTTATCGCCATTTATACGGTCCGAAGCTATAAACCGACTATAATTATCCCAAAAACTACCATTTATGCTAAAAGCAGGCAACCCCGATGATTCTTTCATAGCCGTAGCCCCACCATCGAGCGTATATTTTAACTTTTGGTTACTCCCAGTCGGAGCCCAAATAAAATTATTTACATTTTTAGAGGAATATGCCATTTTTCCTGTCGTAGAAATATTTCCACCTACAGTCTTCCAACTTTTTCCACAATCGGAAGAGAGCGATATTTTAAAATTGGACTGTCCCCATCCCAAAGAACTCACCCGTACTACATACTCGGGATGAGCTTCGCAAAAATCGATACCGGTACTTTCCTGATTGTCATACCATACCGTTGGATAGTCTGTCAAAGAATAATGGGTAAATCCTCCGTTATCGGCACATCCCTGATACAATAAAGCATCATTGGAAGGAGAGATGATATCGAATACGACCAATTCTTCTACACCCCAAGGAACGGTCTCGAACAGAGGTTTATCCAATGAGATATCTTCACTTTTCCAAGGAAGATACCAATCTGTAAACCACAATTTATTCGGATAAAAAGGGTCCAACTTCAAAGAAGCCAATGCTGCTGCAAAATGACGATATTCGTACCATGGTACATTATTTTTGACTTCAGATTTACGGGCAATTTCATTCCAAGTATTTCCTCCGTCGGTAGTCCGGTAAATACGATTATTGAACCCCCCATTTTGTTCGGCAACGACCAAATGTTTCGGATTATGTATATCTACTGTAATAGCATTTATATCTTTCAAATCGGAATTAATAGCCAATCCCGACAATTTCACAGGTGTTTCACCTCTATTCCCTGAAAAAATTCCTTCTTGTGTTGTCACATACAACCGTCCCTCGGATGTAACAACAGCCTGACGCATCGACTTATTACTTAATATAACGGTAAATGTACGACCGGCATCTTGAGAACGATACACGTTATAAGAGTCTACCGCATACACGTAGTCGGGATTTTGCGGGTCGAATACCACACATCGTACTCCCAAACCTTCGGAATCCGGATTTATCGAAGCCACTTTGCTCCATGTACTGCCTCCATCATCGGAACGAATCACTCCATCTTGTCTGGTACCTGCAATAATTACTTTTCCTCCTTCGGCCGGTTGTACAGCGATAGGCTCTCCAATCCATCTGTTATTTTCATTTCCTCCGCACTTTGTTTCATATAGCTGACGCCAAGTTTTTCCCTGGTCATCTGATTTATAAACTCCCGAGGGAAAATCGTTCCATAAATACTGTCCCAAAAGTGCATAAACTTCGTTTACATTAAAAGGATTTAAAGCTATACCGTCACAACTCCATAACTGCATATTTTCTACGGGAATCCAATTCATCAACTGCTGCCAATACGGCCGTTCGTTCTCACTTGTTGACGGCTGATATTTATATACACCGCCCACATCTGTCCTCGCGTATATCAGGTCTTTCTGAGCCGGATGGGTAACAATTCCTGTCAGAAAGCCCCCTCCTCCTAAAGGAAGACTTTGCCATGTAAATTCCTGAGCAAAAGTCAGAGGGAATATATACATGAATAAAAGTAAAATTGCATTTTTCATTATCTAAATATTTGATTCTAAAAACGAAAATTCTTAGCACTTATAGAGATTTTCAAAGATTCAATGCTCATGCCATATCAGAACCTGATACGGCATGAAGGCATTAAATCATAACCACACTACACTTATAAATCCTAATTGTTTTTAATAAACTTAATTACTTGGTCTTTGATTTTTACCATATAGAACCCCGGAGCAAGTCCGGCAATGGAAACCACATTTTCAGAAGTTCTCAATACTTCTTGTCCGTTTTCATTAAAGATAGAAAAACCGTCAGAAGGATTGTTCACCACTTTGAGCAAACCATTTCCCTGAACCAGATAAGCACCTTTTTGCTGAATGGTCTGAATTCCTGTAGGAGTAGTTTCCGGCTCAGGATTATCGTCGGTCAGATATACATCATCCAACCCGATTCTGGAAACCTCAGCCTCTGAAGATTCCACTCCATTTACCTGGAAAAATATCTTTGCACCTGAATCGCCCTTTATCAGCCCATTTTCTGCAAAGTTCAGTCCCAAATCCATAAAATCGGACATATATAAATCGACTTCATTCCATTGTTGCCCTTCAGGTAACATAGAACCCGGAACTGTCACTTTATAGTAAGTACTCAAATTATCTACAAAAGCGATTTCAATATCTTTATTTGCCTCTTTTTCGGGCATAATAGCTAAATGGAATCTCCAATCACCCGTTACAAAACTAAAATCTACTTCAAAACCTTGCTTAACTGCATATTGATAACCGAACGGGCCTGTACTCGGAGAGTTTGTCCAATAACATTTCCACGGACCTCCCCAAAAACCACCTTCTGCCACATCACCCGGACCTACCATGTTCATAGCCCAAAGGTCTACCTTATTCCAATCTCTACGATAATCGTAACAATGGTATAGGTCGTTGGGTAACTCGGTAACACCATCCTGACCATAAACAATGTAAATACGTTTTTCCGCCCAAGCAGGAACTGTCAATAAAAAGGAAAGAGAAATTAAAAGAATATTTTTCAGTTTCATGACTTTATTTAATTTAAGGTAAAACTTATTACAAAAAATAATATGAATCGAATGCCCTTTTTTTTGATATTAGCTCTTCTTATAAGAAAAAAGGGTTAAAGAACCATTACAAAATTCTGCTCATTTTTCTTTTCAAGAGAAGTACGTCAAAAGCTTATTAATAAGGTTTTCTTTTTTATTTATTCGATGCAGATAATAAACTTTTTAGATAAAAAGCGTATATATTTTGCTTTTACCAAGAAGACAAATCAATGGAATATCCGCTATTTGACATACTCTCTTTGAAAAGAATAAAATTTTTATGGAAACGTTGTATTTACTTTTTTACGAACTTAATGGATTGATTACCAGCTTTTACAATGTAAACACCTGCAGCTAAATTTTCGATGGAAGCTACATTTTCGGAAGATTCAAGAATCATGTTTCCACAGATATTATAAATAGCAAATCCTGTTCCCGGATTGTTTACCACCTTGATAACGTCACTGCTCATAGCCAAAGCGATTTTCTGTTCTTTTTTAACAGATGCAACACCGGTCTCCCCTCCTTTCCATATTTCAAATTCTTCAGGATTTTCTACAGTCTCATAATCAGTCAAATAGATATCATTATACCCAATTTCTGTAGGACCCACTTCTATAGGCGCTGCGCTGCCAAAACTGAAAAACATCTGATTTGTATATATTGCTTTTGAAAAGTCCAAGCCTAAATCAACAAAATCAGACATATTTACATCAATCGGGTTCCAACCCCAATCGTCCAAAACATAAGTATCTTTAGGCACCATATAGGTAAATTCTTTCCCTTCATTATCATAAAATGTTATATTGAGATCACAATTATGTTGCCAAAAACGGGTATCCATGTGCAATACCCAATCTGCCGTCACACCCGACAAATCGAGAGTACCGGCTCCTTCCATAACATTAAAAGTATATTTAAAAGCTTGTCCATTACCATTCGGCCAATAATTGGTAAACTCATTCACATCACCGGGACCTGAACCACCGTCCATCCATCCGTTCACAACTTTTTCATCTTTTCTCACATCAAACTGATAGTCTGCTTCACCGGGAAGGTCAATATTCCTGTTTTTGCCATAAGCAAAATAGATACGAATTTCGGCAGAAACCGGAACGGCCATCAATACTGCCAATACTACAGAAAGTAATGTTTTCTTTTTCATGATAAAAACTTTTTAAATTGGTTAAACAATGATTATATTAATAATATATGAAACAAATATAAAATATTGCTTATAAAAGCATGTTTTGTCTTGTTCCGAAAATGTATTCATACGTACAAATCACTAATATATAATAAATTATAAGACTACTTTTTGGCTATAAGGTTTACTATTCACCTCTTACTTCAGAGATGAATAGTAATATTGAGCCCAAATATGACTCGGATTGAGCTTGAGTGCCTGAGCAAATTCTGCCTGAGCCATGCTTTTTTCATTATTTCCCAAAGCAACTAAACCTAAGAGATAATGAGTTTCGGCATTTTGCTTGTCAGTATCCAAAGACTCTCCGAATTTTGAAAAGAAATCGATGTTTCCCGATTGTTTCATCCTGCCTTCCGCATACTTCTTCAATTTGCCCAACAAGTCTTTTGCTTTTTCAATTTCACCTAACTTCTGGCAGGCAAACGCTCTATAATAATAGAGAGAAGAAACCCCGCGTTGAGGATAAGCAACCACCTGCTTGTAGCAAGAATCGGCATTTACTTTATCTCCCATTTTTTCATAGGCCATTCCCATCAGGCAATAGGCTTCAGGATTTCTTCCTCCATGCACAGGTTCTCCCACTTCAAGGTTATCAGGATAAAGGCTTCCAGCTTCAAAATCTTCCAAAGCCGATTTATAAGACTTTTTACTCATCTTTTGCAAGCCGCTCAATAAACATGCATCTACATATACCGAATGGATATCTCCCCCTCCTTCCCATACATGGAAATGACGATTCTTCAATATTTGCAATGCCGGTTTATATTTTTGGGCGATAATATAAAGTTTAACCAGCTGAGCAGTAGCATCATCTCTTTTCTCTACTGTTTTCCTATTTTTTTCAAGAAGGGCCAACCGTTCTTTAACCGGTTTTAAAATTTTGTCATATATCAAATCCAGCTCATAAAAATAGCGAGGATCGGACGGATTTTCCTTTATTGCTTTTTCGTAACAGGACGCAGCCTGACGTAGGTCATTGTCACGCTCATGTGCAAATCCCAAGTTACGCCATGCCTGGGATAATGAAGGTCGTATATCGACAGCACGTTTCCACTCTCTTACGGCTTCTTCTTTCCGGTTAAAGAAATAATAGAGGTTTCCCAAATAATTGTGTCCAAAAGCATCGGCCGGATTATTTTGCAAAGCAGTATTCAGTATATCAACTTCTTCTATTCTAAAGGGGAAACAATAATTATCGGGTAATGCCGCAGCTTTTGCAAAAGCTGTTGTCGCCGCCTGAATATTTCCTTTTTTCTGTTGATAATATCCCAAGTAATAGCCAGCCATAGGATGTAGGTCTTCTTGCGACTGTAAATACGCACTTAATATTGAAATAGCTTCATCGTATGCACCCATATTGCCATAAGCAGACGCCATTTCTAAAACATTTTGCGAAATATTCCCCATGTAACGTCCTTGCTCATTTAATAATTGCCGGCTGAAACTTCCGGATAAAAATGCCTTTTCAATGTTACCCATACCATTTAATTTGTCGACAATATCTAAAGCCGATAATACAGCGGAAGCTTCACTGACTTTACCCAATTTGCGCAAATAATAAGCTTTAGATACTAAAGCCAAAGGATTTTCAGTATTTGTTTTCAAAGAGTTTTGTACCATTTCCAAGGCTTTTTCATAGTCATTTTGA
>UMEI01003703.1_pt1 | contig 18876 bp, 14 predicted proteins | sample 1964711 | NCBI WGS metagenome assembly UMEI01 (sample SAMEA4836016, study PRJEB28245) | human gut metagenome | biome: gut microbiome; material: fecal sample | place: Denmark | collected 2008 | reverse complement strand
TTATGAGCTGCACACTCAGCCATTTGCTCTTCTGGCCAAATACTTGCTTGGACTTCACCAATATGGGCTTTTTGTAACAAAAACATACATAAGCGGGATTGCCCAATACCCCCACCAATAGATAACGGAATAGTCTCATTGAGCAATGACTTATGAAATTCCAGATTAGTCCTCTCCATACAGTCTCTCTTTTCCAACTGCTTCAATAAGGAATCTTTATCAACTCGAATACCCATAGAGGATAATTCGAATGGACATTCCAATACTTGATTCCATAAAATTATATCACCGTTCAATCCGTAATAACCATCAGAATTTTTCGTTATCCAATCATCATAATCCGGAGCTCGGCCATCATGAGGCTTCCCATTCGATAACTCATTTCCGATACCGATTATAAAAATGGCACCATATTTCTTCGCAGCCTCAGTTTCTCTATCTTTTGGAGACAAACCGGGATACATCTGCAATAATTCTTCAGAATGTATAAAAGTTATCTCATCCGGTAAAACTGGAGTAATATGTGGAAAACTATTATATACCATTAATTCCAATTCTCTAATCAAACCGTATATCTTTCGAACAACATTCTTCAAGTAATCTAAATTACGATCTTCTAATTTTATCGTCTGCTCCCAATCCCATTGATCGACATAAAGAGAATGCAAATTATCCAAATCTTCATCTGCACGAATAGCATTCATATCGGTATATAGCCCATACCCTGGAGCTATACCATAGTATCCCAGCTTCATCCTCTTCCATTTTGCTAAAGAATGAACAACCTCAGCTTTCCTATCTCCCATACATTTTATAGGAAATGATACTGCACGTTCACTTCCGCTTAAATCATCATTTATACCTGTCCCTGCTAAAACAAAAAGAGGAGCAGTCACCCGACGTAAATTCAGAGCCTTCGATAGTTTATCTTGAAAGCATACCTTTAATGTCTTGATTGCCTGCTCTGTTGTTTCAGGCAAAAGTTTTAATTTATACTGTTTGGGTATTATCAATGCCATTTTATACAATATATTATTTTCTACTTATTTCACTGAAATACAAACTATTTCATATAAAAAATACAAAAAAAAACAACCTTTTCTGCAAAATAGCAGAATAATGCTCATTTTTTTATCATGCCACAAATATAGTATTTTTTGTTTGATTTTAGGCAAATAGGTAGACTTTTTGCTATATATATATTTATTTTGATAACATTTAGCACACAAATATTTTAATAATAATAAATCATCTCATATCTGGATACAACAAATATTTTTTTCTCATTTCTCGATATTCCAATAACTCCTTATGCCAACGATTTCGAATAAATGATTCATCTTCCCCATTTATAATATCAATACGCACTTGACTATTCCCCATCAACCTGTCAAAAAAAGAAGGGCTAGAAAAAAATTTGCGGCCTAAATCAGATTTATGATAAAAATATAATAAATATTTCAAAGAAAGTCCACAAGGAGGAACGGACTGTCTCAAATCAATACCATAACACCGTTGGTCTTTTTGCAAAGGGTTCCTATCAAAACCCGGTAATGAGTGAGGTACAAAACAGAAATTTCCATATTTTTTATCCGGATACCCAATAACCTGAAATGGAAATGTCGTACCTCGTCCTATACTAAACCGGGTAGCTTCAAAAAAGCAAAGCGACGGATAATATGCAATAGCAACATCATTCGGCAAATTGGGGGAGGGTTTTATGGGTAAACTATATTTATCTCCATGTTCCCACCCAAGTATAGGGATAACCATCATTTTTGGACCTTCAACACCGCACCAACGTTCCCCAACAATCATTTGAGCCAATTCTCCCACGGTCAATCCATGTAAAACCGGCAGGGGCAACAATCCTACAAAAGACTTCAAACCATCTTGCATTATGGGTCCATCTACATAATCATTCGGATTTGGACGGTCTAAGATAATTATGGGTTTATGTGACTCTGAACATGTTTGCATAACATAAAATAACGTACTGATATAAGTATAAAAACGAGCCCCCACATCTTGTATATCAAATACCAAAATATCTATGTTTGAAAATTGTTCAACTGTAGGTTTTTTATTGTTACCATACAACGAAATAACAGGAACTCCAGTTTTCACATCTCGGCTATTTTTCACAGACTCTCCAGCATCTGCTTCCCCCCTAAACCCGTGTTCTGGAGCAAAGATTGCTTGAACTTTTATCCCTTGATTTAATAATGTATCTAATAAATGAACTTTAGATATACTTAAAACAGAGGTATGATTTACCACTAATCCGACCCTTTTATTCCGTAGCAATGGCACTAACCTCTCCTGTTGATCTGCGCCTACCTTAATCTTTGCTGTAACACCAAAAGAGAAAGACAATAAAAGACAAATAATTATATATTTCATAACATTTCTATTGAAAAAGTAAAGGTACAAAACAAACATTAGAAATTTTCTTTTAAATAATATTTTTCACTCCCAATAATATAAACAAGACAATATTTTGTTATTTTTGTGTATAATACCATAAAAAATGAAATATAGCATAATATCTATCGCATTCATAATACTATTATTTATTTTGCCCAGCTCTATTAACGCTTATATACGAAATAACATAGAGGAGACTCCTACCATCCTATATAAGAATAACAATGTAAAAGATACTGTTTCAAATAGAGATCCCATTGAAATGATAGGATTTGAAAAACGAATCAATGACAAAACCGAGTCTTTTCTATTACGGAATAATACTTGTAATTTAATTACCCGTATTAGACTTAAAATTTATTATAAAACACCTAAAAATGAAATGATTGATTACAGAGAAGTAATAATCGATCAGGAAATTCATCCTCATATGACCAAGCAGATAGAAATAAATAGTTTCGACAAAAACAAACGTTATTATTATATTTTCAGCCCAAATAAAAACAATGAAGGATACCCTTTCAAAATAAGCTGGGTATTATTACGATATGATATCGCGATTATTCCCCAATAACGACTATTTTTCACTTTTTCCTAAAAGTATTATTCTCTAATTTTGATATTATATCGCCATTTTTAACATCCAATAGCCTGAACAAATAATGCTCATCCAACGTTTTTTATACTCAAAAGGAATTGTTATTACAATTCAAAATTATTGTATAATTTAACTTAGGAGGCACAATTATGACACCTGCAAAGAATTCTCAAAACTGGTTACCAGGCATTTTCAATGATTTTTTTGGAAATGAATGGATTACAAAAACCAACAGTTCGGCACCTGCAATTAACATCATCGAAGATGATAAGGAATATAAAGTAGAAGTAGCTGCACCCGGATTAACAAAAGATGACTTCAATGTACGTATAGATGATAATGACCATCTAATCATCAGCGTAGAAAACAAAAAGGAAAATAGTGAGAAAGACAAAAAAGGGAAATTTCTACGTCGCGAATTTTCCTATTCCCAATTCCAGCAAACGTTAGTCCTTCCTGATAATGTGGACAAAAACAACATTGAAGCGAAACAAGAAAATGGAGTTTTAACGGTAAATATTCCTAAAAAAGCTCTTCCTGAAACCAAAGAACCAAAAAAAATTGAAGTGAAATAACAGATGTAAAGAGTATACAAAGCATCGAAAATATTATATTCTCTCATAAGTCTTACAGAGACTTAAAAAAACATACCGGAAAGAATAGATATAAAATAATATATTTTCGATGCTTTACAATATTTCAAATCCAAGTAAAATTCTTTTTCTTACTAAAAAATCCAACAATCCGATACCATAAATTTACAGGAGTGTACATTATGTCCAATAGAGGATATAATAGATATAACGCCCGCCCCTTCAAAATATGTGCAGCTTTATTATAAATCATAATCTGAAATATATATCGTATCAAAAACATTATAAAAGCTATAATTGGAAATATTATATTATAAAAACCCATACAAGCTAAAGCTATAACACATATATAAAACAAATATGCCGTAATACGTTCTATGCCAAATATCATTTTATAATTACTTTTTATATAGTTTGCAGTAAACATATATTGCAACTTTTTTTCTTTCCATGCAATATAATCATTATCATAGATAACTGATATTTGACTTTCGGGAGACAACTCTACACGCGTATTTTGGGAAGTTGCAATTTCATTAATAAACAAATCGTCATCTCCATAATGTAGATTCAAATATTTAGAAAATCCCTTATTTTTAAAAAAAAGAGATTTCCGATAGGCAAGATTCGTTCCAATGCCCATATATGGATGGCCTTTTAAAGCATAAGAAATATAACGTAATGCAAACATTATCCTATCATAAGAACAATAACGGCCTTCATTCTTAGGTGGGACAAAAGAATGTGCCAGTACAATATCTATCCCAGAAACAAAATTACGAACGATCGATTCTATCCAACTAACACTCTGTGGAACACAATTAGCATTTGTCAATAATACAATTTCATTTTTAGCAGCTTTCATCCCAACTGTTAAAGCCAACTTTTTCCGACTCAGGCTACGAGCCTCGTCCGGAATATATGTTTGATACAAATGCGAATATTTATATTCTAATTGAGATAATATATCTTTCGTTTCATCAGTCGACCCATCATTTACAACAATAACCTCATAATCAGGATATTGTTGTTCCAAAATTATCGGCAAATATTTAGTTAAATAATCTGCGTCATTTTTTGCATATACAATAACAGAAACAGGAGGCTTGTCATCAAGATATGCTATCTTACCATTCTCATTTGACTGTACATATCTAACAGGAAGATAATAATATGCCACATAATAGTATAACTGTATCAACATCAATATCGTTACAGACGATAATATCCAAATTTCAACGGGTGTCAGCAAAAAGTCAATATTCATAACTTTTACAAAATGTTATTTTCAATACAAACGTACACAAAGTTTTCATATTAACACAATTAAATTATTTCTTTTACAAAAAACTTTTTCCACGATATACCGTTTATATACTGACTATAAAGAGATTATTAATCCACCATCAAAAGACCACAACTTTTTTCTAAAATTGGAAACGATTTTTCACAATAAATACAAGACGTTAAACGTTATCATTAAAGAAATATTATTTTGTCCAAGGTAGATAAAATACTATCTTTGCCGGCTGAATCAAAACTATAATTTTATTGAAAAACAATACCAATAATGAGGACTAATATACTTTTACTTTTCGTTTTACCGATTATTGCGTTTTCATGCAAAACAAAATCTGAAGTTATTTACTTCAAAACAGTCGGAACAAACAACAATACAGAAATCTCTTCTGAGAAGATAATCAGTTACGAACCCAAAATCATTCCAGATGATATTTTATCAATTACAGTGACAGCTACAGATCCTGCTGCTGTAGCCATTTTCAATCTACCCACATCGAGTTTTCTTGCTCCAGGTGAAACACAAATGAATGTCACTCCAAGCTTACAAACTTATTTAGTCGATGCTAAAGGCAACATCGATTTCCCTGTTATTGGAAAAATCCATGTCGCAGGTCTTACACGAGGACAATTGGCTAACTTAATTAAAACTAAAATAGAGACTTATGTTGAAAACCCATTAGTTACAATACAAGTAATGAACTTTAAAGTTGTTGTCTTGGGTGAAGTCAACAAACCTGGTACTGTAAAGATTAATAATGAAAGAATTTCTATTCTCGATGCCATTGGCGAAGCTGGAGACTTAACAATATATGGAGAAAGGACCAATGTATTAATAATTCGTGAGAACAACGGCAAAAAGGAATTTGCCAGATTGGATTTGACACAACCAGATATCTTTACATCACCCTATTATTATCTACAAAAAAACGATGTAATATATATAGAGCCTAATAAAGCACGCCAAGGAAATGCGCTATATAGTTCAAACAAACAATACAATGTATCAGTCATATCAACAGTCATCAGTGCAGTTTCTGTTATAGCCTCTTTATGCATTGCCCTTTTTGTTAACCGATAATATTTGTTAAAACTAAAAGCATCTTTGAATATGAACACTATAGAACAAAATAACAATTCTGTCGACATTGCAAGTTTAATAAAAAAATACATAAAATACTGGTACCTTTTTGCAATTTCCATTATCGTATGCTTCATTCTAGCCTATGCATATGTAAAAATATCTAAACCTGTATATGTAATCAAAGCAAATTTACTTATCAAACAAGATGATGGAAAATCAGGAGGTATCCAATCTGCCATGCTGAAAAATTTCTCATTTGGAGGTATGCTAAGCGGCGGAGATGTCGACGACGAATTATACATAGTAAGCTCTCACTCAGTTTTTAAAGAAGCTATTAAAAAACTTAATTTGAATAAAAAATACATTGTTCGAAAAAATATATTAAAGAAAATAGATGCTTACAATAATTATCCAGTCAAAATAGATGTCCCAGCAGGTATAGAAGATACTTTAAGCACTACACTAAAATTCAAAATAAAAGTCTCTGAGAATGGCGAAATTCGAGTAAAGGTATTAAATGATAAAGACAAAAAAGTAGGAGAAACATCTTCTCAAAATTTTCCAATAACCATACATACCGACTACGGAAATTATACACTAAATAAAACCAAAGATTTTCTTTCTGGAAAAAAAATCAACACAACAATTTATCTAAGTGGATATGATGCCGTTGCTGAAAATTGGAGCAAAAGTATTTCTATCGGAAAAATAGACAAAAAATCCAATATGATAGCATTAAGCTTAAAAGAAACAAATATCCCTAGAGGAAAAGATATATTGAACAATATAATAGACATCTACAACAAACAAGGAATAATAGATAAAAACCTAGAAGCCCAAAATACAGCTAAATTTATAGAAGAAAGAATCTCTCTTATACAAAAAGAGCTATTTGAGGCAGAACAAGAAGTAGAAAAATATAAAAAAGAAAACAACTTAACTGATATTGAAACAGAAGCTAAAATCATATTAGAACAGAATGGAGATTTTAAATCAAAATTAATAGAGACAGAAACTCAATATCAGATAGTGGGACTAATAGAATCCTTTTTGAAAAACCCAAACAACAAGTATTCTTTAGTTCCTTTTTCCACAACACTCTCAGAACAATCATCCTCAGAAGTGGTTCAAAAATACAATGAGTTAATACTGGAACGGATGAAACTACTACGTACTGCAAAAGAAAACAGTCCTACAGTACAATTAATAAATTCTCAAATAGATGCTACTAGAAATAATGTAATAAATACTATAACCAATATAAAGCAAAGTGTTGGAATTGCATTAAAAGACTTGAAAGCCCAGGAAAATAAATTTTTATCTCGTATAAAGGGCATGCCAACTCAGGAGAGAGAATTTATAAATATCAAAAGACAACAAGTTATCAAAGAAGAGTTATATCTATTTTTACTACAAAAGAAAGAAGAAAACGCTTTGACACTTGCCGTGACTACTCCAAAAGGGCAAATTGTAGATGCAGCATATAATCTCAATAAACCCGTTAGTCCTCAAAAAACAATTATTTTATTCATAGGATTGCTTTTGGGTGTTATAATTCCGATACTTTACCTATATCTAAAAGAAGTACTCAATACTAAATTTTCGACCAAACAGGAATTAGAAAATATAACTTCAATTCCAATATTAGGTGAAATTTGTGAAACAAAAAGTAAAGCTCCTCTGGTTGTCAAAGAAGGAGATACATCCCCTATTGTAGAATTATTCAGGCTAATTAGAACAAATATCCAATTTATCCTTAATAACAAAAATGAAAAGGTTATATTGATAACATCCAGTATTAGTGGAGAAGGTAAATCATTCTTTTCTTGTAACTTTGGTATGTCTTTAGCTCTGATGAACAAGAAAGTTATATTGGTCGGTCTGGATATTAGAAGTCCCAAATTGGCAGAGTATCTAAACATAAAAAATAAAAATATAGGATTGACGAACTATTTAGCTTCTGAAAATGTTGAAATAAAAGATATAATAATAACAAATGAACTCCATAATAACTTTGACATTATTATATCTGGACCTGTTCCACCCAATCCAGCGGAATTATTGTTAAGTGATCGTCTCGATATGTTGTTTGAACGTTTAAAAGAAAAGTATGATTACATATTAATTGACTCTGCACCTGTTGGACTCGTCTCCGACACATTCTGTTTGAACAGAATAGCAGACTCAACAATATATATATGCCGTGCAAACTACACAGAAAAAGACAATATCAAATATCTGAATCAACTTGTTAGTAACAATAGATTGAAAAAAGTTTCTTTAGTTATCAACGGAACAAATGCAAAACAAGGGTATGGATATGGATATGGCCATCAAGGGAAAAAATAATTTTTCATAAAATTAAGAATATTAATTATCCTAACATGCATTTATCAAATAAGACCGACATATTTTTATTCTTCATCAAAGGAGATAAAAGAAGTTCTAATTTGAAAAAAAATGTAATATATTCTTTTTTTATTAAAATATTAAGTATCGGAATAAGTCTCATACTTGTTCCAATGACTATTGATTTTGTAAACCCAATGCAGTATGGCATTTGGTTAACAATAAGTTCTATAGTTGCATGGTTTAGTTTCTTCGATATAGGATTTACAAATGGATTAAGAAATAAACTAGCAGAAGCCCTTGCTTCCAATAATATAGTTCTTGCAAAAAAATATATAAGTACCACTTATGCCATACTTTCTTGCATCTTTATTGTATTAATGTTTATTTCTATCCTATCTATTCCACACTTAAATCTGGTAAAACTCTTAAATATAGATATATCATTAGAAAGTGATGTACAGCTTACCTTAATACTTGTTGTATGTCATTTTTGCATAACATTCGTTTTAAAAATAATAAATTTTATATTACTAGCACGACAACAACCAGCCATATCATCTCTAATAGACTTAATTGGACAAACATTATCTTTATTTGCCATATTTTTATTAAAAAATTGGATTTTAGAAGGAAGTTTATTCATATTGGGATTAGCCCTATGTATTCCTCCTATTATAGTACTCATAATTAGCACAATATATATATTCACTAAACCATATAAAAATCTTCGACCTTCAGTCCACTCGGTAGACCTGTCCTATACAAAAGATTTATTAGGACTTGGAATCAAATTTTTTATTATACAAATTGCTGCTATAATACAATTTCAAACATCCAATATAATTATCGCACGATTTTATTCTATGGAAGATGTTACAATCTATAATATTTCATATAAATACTTCGGAGTCATTTATATGACATTTATGATTATGCTACAACCTTTTTGGTCTGCAGTTACTGATGCTTATTACAAGAATGACTTTAATTGGATAAAAAATGCAATTCGAAGATATTGCCATATAGCACTTGGCTTAATTCTATTAGGAGGTCTTATGCTTATCTTCTCTGAATATGCATACCAACTGTGGCTTGGAAAAAATAAAATCGACATCCCGAACAGTGTATCTGTATGGACTTATATTTATTATTGCACAACGATGCTCGGTGCAATTTTCGTTTACTTCGTAAACGGTATAGGAGCATTAAAAATACAATTTATTAGCAGTTTAATATCCCCTTTTATATTTTTACTAACGACAATTCTAATGTGCCGAGTCCTACACTGGGGCATCTATTCAGTACTAATAGCATCAATTATCGCAAATTTCAATGGAATAATTTTAGCCCCTTTACAATATTATAAAATAATAAGTAAAGCAAACGTCAAAAATATATGGAAATCCTAAATACAAGATACGACTCCTTCAATGAAAAAAAATATACGTCTATTCTATGGGTAGGGATCACCCTATATTCCATCTATATGCTTATAAGTGCATCTGTTGTATACGAAATTCCTTTTTTACGAAGGCTTTTTCAATACAGTGGAATAATCCTAATTATCTATTCTTTATTCAGACTTCTAAAACGGAAAAACATTACAAGTCATTATTTATTCTATACATCATGCCTATTATTTATTTGGCATTTATATGTCGCAATCAAAGATTTTCAATTAGATTCCACTACAATCTTCGGATATTTTCACCCTTTACTAGCATTTTCATTTGTCGTTCCATTATTCGTTTTTCTTCCAATTAAAGCCCATATTATCGCATTTCTCAAATTCACAAAATTTTCAAATATAGTATTTTTTATACTTTTAATTATTTTCCCAATACCTTTCCAATATCATATCAATACCTATATTCAATATTTCTGTGAAATTTTTGCCATAGGAGCAGCTTTCATGTTTATGAATAACCAAGATTTCTCACTAAAAAAAAATATATATTCTTTAATTATAACATTTACAACATTTCTATTAGTAACAATTGCTGCCCGACGTAACCTCATGCTTACATTCGGATTGTATGGGATAATCGGCCTTTCCAGCTATTTCCTCTCAAAACAGAGAATCCCCAATATCGAAAAAAAATTAATCGTTATATTAACAATCATACTATCAATTCCTTTAGGCTGGTTATATTTCCAATATCAAAAAGATAACACTTTTTCCTTAATAACAAACCGTGTTGCTGATAATAATAGAGAAGAAGTTTTTCTTTATTTCTTTTCAGATATGACAAACCAAGATTTTATAATAGGAAAAGGAATATATGGAACATATTTTGCACCAGGAATTGACGGAGAAATTCTAGATGATACTTATGACGAAAGGGGATTTATCGAATGTGGGTATTTACAAATAATACTAAAAGGCGGTCTCATAAATTTAATATTATTACTAGCTATTTTCATCCCGGCCATCTTTAAGGGATATAAATCGTCAAATAATACATTCTCAAAAATAGCAGCATCTATAATAGCTGTTTATCTAATTGATTTGTTACCGTTTGGACTTCCTGTATTTGACCCTAAATATATAATGGTCTGGATGTGCGTTTCCATTTGCTATAACAAGGATATAAGAAAAATGTCTAATGAAGAAATAAGGGAATTACTTATTTCGCAATAAAATAATTAATATGCATATCTTTTGTCTATCACCCATTATACCTCAAGAATTTCACCAAAAAAATAAATACAACGGTGGAGGCTGGATAGATGGATTCATATCCACCCTAAAGCAAGTATCAAACATTCATCTCAGTATTTGTTTTTTAACAAATCAAAACTTACTTCCTCAAAAAATTGAAAATATTAGTTATTTTCCTGTACGCACTAAAATATCCAGAACATCTAAAATAACTTTGTTGATAAACAATATCAAGAAAAAATATGAATATGACGAAGATATTATTAATATTCTCAATATAATCAATAAAGAAAAACCGGATATAATACATTTTTTTGGTACGGAATGGCATGGCATCTCCCTTATAGAGCATATCAACATCCCGCATGTTGTTCATATACAAGGCTTAACGGTGGCATATAACTACTCCTTTCTTCCTCCATTTTTAAGTAAAATAAATCTATACAAACCGCTGTTTTCCAATCCTCTTTCTTTTATTAAAGGCAAAACTTTTCACCATTTCAAATCGATATTTGATTTTATGGCAGAGAGAGAGAGTAAAGTTTTTCCTCATTTGAAGAATATACTGGGTAGAACCGATTGGGATAAAAATATCTCCACTTTTTTAGCCCCAAATGCAAGATATTTTCACGTAAATGAAATCTTACGAGATTCTTTTTATACATCTCCTAAATGGAATAATCCATGGACGTCACCCATATTCCATATTACCTCAACAATATCAGACAGTCCATATAAAGGTTTAGATCTGGTCTTCAATACAATAAAACTATTGGATAAATTCTCAGATATTAATATAATTTGGCATATATGTGGAATACAAACAAATTCAGAGCAAACATTGTACTTTCAGCCCCCCAAAGATTTAAAACATTCTCAAATATCTTTTGAAGGTATATTATCCCAAACAAAACTCATAGAACTATTATTAAACAGTAATATATATGTACATCCTGCATATATTGAAAATAGTTCAAATAGTATTTGTGAAGCACAAATTTTGGGACTTCCTATCATTGCCACTAATGTGGGTGGAACTTCAACTCTGATTCAACATAAAAAAAACGGTATTTTAGTTACCCCTAACGATCCTTATAATCTTGCAGCTCATATATGCAAAATAATCAGAAAACCTCAATTGGCGCAAGAACTATCTAAAAATGCAATTGAAACTGCAGAAAAACGGCATAATAAAGAAAGTATCAAACAGGTTTTAATAGATATTTATTCACAAATCTTAGACGAAAAGAAATGAAAATATACACTAGTATACGGAAATTGAAAATGGATCCTAAAGGGTATTTATTTATTCTCTGGTTTCTATTAAGGCAAAAAACCGGGTGTTTTATTTCTACTCGCATAACTTACATTATCTGCAGGCTAAAAGGCATAAACATCGGTAAAAAGAATATATTCAAAGGAATAACTTACTTTGAACGATTGCCTAATTCAAAAATCTCCATTGGAAATAATTGTCAATTTTATTCAAGCTTCAATTCAAATTCAATCGGTGTACTACAACGTTGTCGAATAGCTACTCTTACACAAAATTCTGAAATTATAATCGGGGATAACGTTGGTATGACAGGCGTTAACATTGGAGCAGCTCAATCTATCATTATAGGAGACAAAACGCTAATCGGTGGTAATTCTATAATAACAGATACTGACTGGCACTCTTTAGAAATAGATTATAGACATTGTGGCATTGAAAAGGCGATATCTACACCAACAATAATTGGAAAAAATGTATTTATCGGGACCAGATCCATCATTCTCAAGGGGAGTAAAATAGGAGATAATACTATCATTGGAGCAGGTAGCGTTGTTGCCGGGGAAATACCTTGCAATGTAATTGCGGCGGGAAATCCATGTAAAATTATAAAAAAATTAGATTTATGAATGAAATTTTTTTCTCAATTATTACAATCAATAAAGACAATGCTAACGGACTTTATAAAACGATAAAAAGTGTCGTAGAACAAACATTTAACAATTTTGAATATATCATAATAGATGGTGCATCAAAAGATTCCAGTGTAGAAATAATCAACCAATTTAAAAATAAAATTACCTATTGGATATCAGAAAAAGACAATGGCGTATACCATGCAATGAACAAAGGGATGAATGTAGCAAAAGGTAAGTACGTATTATTCCTTAATTCTGGAGACTATTTTGCAGATAAGAATGTCTTACAACAAGTTGCAACAAAATCTTCCGATACAGATTTTATTATCGGAAATCAATTGATGTTATATAAGTCAGGAATAAAAAGAGCAGAACAAATTCCAACACCATTGACCGTTTATCATTTTTTCAGAAGTACAATATGGCATCAAGCAACATTTACAAAACTTTCTGTATTGAAAGAACTAGGAGGTTATGATGAGAATTTAAAAATCACATCCGATTGGAAATTCATTTTTCTTGCATTAGTATTACATCATAAAAGTTACCAAGCTTTACCCATTGATATAAGTGTATTCGACACATATGGAATGAGTGGCGCTTCAGATGCAAATCTTATAATCCAAAAAGAAAAAACCGATGTCCTAAAAACTTATTTTCCATATTTCTATCCAGACTACATTATTTTACATAGATATAAACATTTATCTTTCAACTATATAAAAAATACTATTTCATATTTTCTTTTCAAATTAATGAGGAAATTAAATTTCAAATAACATTTATTATAACCATATAATTTAGTAAAAATGAAGGTATTATTAATAAATAAATATTTTTATCCTAAGGGAGGAAGTGAATCTGTATTTTTTTCCACTCTCAATATTTTAAAAAAAAATGGGATAGAGGTAATACCTTTAGCCGTAAATTCCAATAAAAATAATCAAGGAGGAAACCAATATTTCATAAATTTTCCGGAATTATCTCAATTAAAATTTCTCAAAAAATTTAAATACATAATACGCTTTTTCTACAACACAGAAGCAAAGCGGAAATTAAAAAAATTAATTATTGAAGAAAAGCCTGATGTTGCCCATATCCATCTGATGTTCAATAGCTTTTCTATATCAATTTTACCCCTTCTAAAAAAATACAATATTCCTGTAGTTTTGACACTTCATGATTACAGACTAATATGTCCCAATAGTTTACTAATGGACAAAAATAAACATTTATGTAAAAAATGTATACAAAAAGAGTATTGGAAGTGTGCAAAATACAAATGTTCAAAAGGGAATTTCATAGAAAGTCTTTTTCTTGCTATCGATATGTATTTACGAACATATTTGCTACCAATCCAAAAATATATAGATAAATTTATATGTGTCAGCAACTTTGAACAGAACATATATCTAAAGTTTCGTCCAGATTGGAAATCAAAATTCATCCAAATCTATAATCCAATAAAACATTTAGAACCAACCAAATCTATAAAAGGGAATTATCTTCTATTTTTCGGCAGACTATCCCAAGAAAAAGGAATAGAAACCCTTATCAATGCAATGTCCAATTTACCTCAGTACAAGTTAAAAATTGTAGGTACAGGCGATTACTTAGAAAAAAAAGATAACTATTCAAATATCACTTTCTGCGGATACAAAGAAGGTAAAGAACTTGCTGATTTAATCAGTCAAGCTGCTTATACAATCGTACCTTCTGAATGGTACGAAACATTTGGACTTATTGTCATAGAATCTTTCAAATTAGGGACACCGGTTATTTCTTCTGATATAGGGGGGTTATCAGAACTAATCGATAATAAAAAAAATGGATTTCTATTTGAAGCCGGAAATGTCCTTAACTTGACAGATACAATCCAATACGCCATGACTATAGACAATACATCTTATTTTAAAATGGCAAATGAAGCAAGACTAAAAGCCTCCGAATTTAACGATAATAAATACTTCTCAGAACTAATAAGTCTATATAAATCATTAATATTAGAAAAAAATAAAAATAGCTAATAATCACAGAATATATGCCCAACAAAATACCTAAAATAATTCACTATTGCTGGTTAAGCGGAGAGGAAAAACCTGCTTTCATCCAGAAATGTATCTCTTCCTGGGAAAAAGTAATGCCTGACTATGAAATCTGGTGCTGGGATACAAAACGATTCGATATTCATTCTGTAAAATTTGTAGAAGAAGCATACAATGTGAAAAAATGGGCTTTTGCTGCAGACTACATCCGATTATATGCTTTATACCATTATGGAGGAATATATCTCGACTCTGATGTCCTTGTTTTCCAAAAATTCGACAAATTTCTACACAATTCGGCATTTACTTCTATCGAGTCTTATTTTTATGGCAAAAAAGAAAATGACTATTGGATTGAATCGGCCATTCTTGGAGCGGAAAAAGGAAATTTATTTATCAAAGAATGCATGGAATATTACTCTAACAGAAATTTCATCCTTGAAAATGGGACTTATGACCAATCCATAATTTGCCACATTATAGCCAATATTGCAGAAAAAAAATATGGATTTAAAAAATATATTTTTACCGACACCCCTCTATATTTAAAAGATAATATTATGACTTTATATCCTCCATACATTTTTTCACACGACAAAGGTGATATTCGAAAAAAAACTTGTGCAATACACATGTATAAAGGAAGTTGGAGAGATGAAAAAGGGAAAGAAAACAAGTATTTATCAATTATCAGAAAAATAGGAGTAATTCTTTTCAATGAAAAAAACTGGGGGATCATTTATTTCAAAATAAAAAAAATAGCAGCTTTATTCAGAAAACCCTAAATAGGGTTTTCTGAATAAAGCTGCACAAACCTACATTTGTCTTCTATCTTTTCTAAAGCATCTATTTAATATGATAGATGCTATTATATATAATAAACATAGTTTAATTCACACATAATTGCTATTTTAAGATGTTAAAATTTATAAAATCATATATATTCTTCGAAACACAGTCAACAATAGATAAACTTCAACCTTCATTAAATTTTAATAAAAAGAATGAACTAAAGAATTATTTTTTATATAAAAATATAAGAAAATTCTTGGGAACTCAGCTATCCACCCCATTTTCCATAAGAAAAAATTTGGTAAATATTCCATTGATAATCCTTTGTTTTTATTCTTGTGAAAAAGGAGATATAGCCTCCCAAGAAACCGTAAATTCAATATCTAATTGTAACGCTGCAGACTACGGATTTTTACCAAATGTAAATCCTGAAGAAAATGCTATTTCTCTTCAAAAAGCACTTAATGACAATGATGTAGTAGAAGTTAATTACCCAGGGATATATGAAATAGACACGACTATCATTTTAAAATCAAATAACAAACTCTATTTCAAAGATGGTGTTTATATAAAAAAAGTAAAAAATAAAGGTAATAGTTTCGGATACACCTTCATTAACAAAGGAGCTACAACAAAAACATATGATCAAAACATTACCATCAAAGGATTAAAATTAATAATAAATGGACTTGATGGACATGGTGAAAATTATATACAAGGGTTAAACGGACACTTATCATTCTTCTATATAAAAAATCTAATAATTGAAAATTTTGAATGTTTAGATATAGGTACATCTATATTTGCAATTCATATATGTACATTCGATAATATTACTTTGAATAGAGGTCATATTAAAGGGAAAAAAGATGCTATTCATTTGGGGAGAGGTAAAAAATTCATTATCCAAAATTATACATTTAATACATTCGATGACCCTATCGCTCTCAATGCACAAGATTATGATGTTTCTAACCCTCAAGTAGGCTGGATCGAAGACGGTATTGTAGAAAACTGTATTGACCTATCCGAAAATCCAATAGGTTATTTTTGTCGTATTCTAGCTGGAGGCTTCGTGGATTGGTACCCTGGCATAAAATTACAAAAGTCTGACATTATAATACACAACAATAGAATGTATCGAGTAATTGCAGAACCAGATGGAAAAATATATACATCACAAACTCCACCAAATCATCTATTTGGACTAAAACAAATTGACGGTATAAACTGGTTAATGATACAAGATGATATAACATACACAGCAGGCGTACGTAACGTTTGTTTTAAAAACCTAGCTATCGAAACAAAAAGGCTGGCTGTATTTAGTTTACATTTTGATAATGATAATTGGAGCCGTTCTTATTATCCCGGAGCAGAAATTCCAATTCAAAATAATCTTAGGTTTGAAAACATTACAATAAAAAGCCAAGAAACATGGAGGTTCATTTCTTGTAGAACCCCCATCAACTCGCTATACATTAGAAATTCATATCTAAAATGCTATGCTATTGATTTTATAAAAAACTCAGAGGTCAAAGATTTTAAGCATACTAATATTACCTTTGACAATTGCACTTTTGCAAGAGAAGGTACTTGGGATATTATTGCTAATGAAATACCTGACAAAACGATAACTCTAAAAACTTTCGGCAGTAGAATCGATGCATCCGACTTTCAACCGCAAATAAACGGTCCTGGAATAAGTATTGACTCAGACCTATTCTAAGTTCATTGAATAATATAAAATCTCAAACATACGAAAACATATTTCTTATAAAAGAGACTGTCTCAAAATAGAATTTCAGAAATGAAAAATTTATAGATTGAAACCTCTCTAAAGAAAATCTCCTTATTTTTCCTTTCTTATCAAAAAAGCTAAAATAAAGAATTTTCACAATTCAACTCACAGATTAAAATAAGTAAGGCTACCCCATTTTTTCTATTTTGAAGTGCACCCCAAAAGTTTTGTGTTTAACTTTTGGGATACACTTCATTTTGATACAGTCTCTTTCATTTTTAATACAATCCTCATAACACCAAGAAAATTTTCTATCTTTTTTCTCTCCAACCTAAAAAAGAAAAATATCCTTTTTATATTATATAATTATGACGGTTCCATCCCCTCTAATATACCAATTGTTCCTATCATACTCAACTATTACATATTCAGGAATATATAATAAACTGCCGAAGCCTGATGCCACAGCTCTTATGAGAATCAGATTTGTTAAAAATACATTCGAGAATCTAAATCTATTTTTTACAGAAAAAATATTCAAAAAAGATTTATAACTTTATATCTAAAAATTTCAAGACTAATGAATAAAAAAATAGCTGCACCTACAGATATAAGTATTATTACAACATATCGTTGCCCAATGCAATGCAAAATGTGCGACATATGGAATAACCCTACAGAAAAAAGTAAAGAAATAACTCCAGAAGAGCTTAAGATTCTTCCTAAAGTAAAATTCATTAATATTACCGGTGGCGAACCATTTATAAGAGAAGACTTAGATAAAATCGTCGAAATTGCCTTTTCCAAATCGCCTCGAGTCGTAATATCAACATCTGGCTGGTTCGAAGACAGAGTAATCACTTTAGCCAAAAAATTCCCTAAAATCGGAATTCGAATAAGCATCGAAGGGCTATCCTGCAAAAATGATGAATTAAGGGGAAGGCAAGGAGGTTTTGACAAGGGACTAAGAACTTTGCTTATGTTAAAAGAAATGGGTGTAAAGGATATAGGATTCGGTTGTACGGTATCTAATAATAATTCAGAAGATATGCTTTCCCTATATCGTTTATCCAAATCCCTCGGAATGGAATTCGCAACAGCAGCATTTCATAATTCTTACTATTTCCATAAAACAGACAATATTATTACAAATAAAGAAACTGTTTGTTCCAACTTTACAAAACTAATTGAAATGCAAATGAAAGAAAATCATCCTAAATCCTGGTTTAGAGCTTTTTTCAATATGGGACTTATAAACTACATAGAAGGCAATAGGCGCATGTTACCTTGTGAAGCTGGACTTATCAATTTTTTTATTGATCCATATGGAGAAGTATATCCGTGTAATGGATTAGAAAAAAAATACTGGGAG
>UMEI01017833.1_pt1 | contig 18949 bp, 10 predicted proteins | sample 1964711 | NCBI WGS metagenome assembly UMEI01 (sample SAMEA4836016, study PRJEB28245) | human gut metagenome | biome: gut microbiome; material: fecal sample | place: Denmark | collected 2008 | reverse complement strand
TATATATATATGTTTGTTTGTTTTTCTTATAGAGAATATTATCTCTGGGGCTCTTGTGAATATAATAACCTAAAATAATATCTGTTATGAGAAAAATACGTAAAGTCTTTATCCTTTTGTGGTTCCCTGTTATTTTTTGCTGTTTTTTTATTGAGCAGGTTTTTTCAATGAACGATACACATTCTTGGACATTTGCTCAAAAAGCTATGGGACAAAATTATTCTAGTGGGCAATTGATGACTTATACTGTGCCGGAAGAATATCCTTTGGAAGGATCTCAAAAATTCAATGTCTCAGTAAATGGATATTATACAGGTATTTATAATGACAATAATCTGTGGGGAGGAAATGTAAATTTTGGGTATTTTGATTTTGAAGCAGGAAATTCGGTAAATATTGTTGTATCTTATAGCGGTTCGATCGATTCATTTGAGATATTACCAAAAGGATTTAATATACAAGCCGAAAAAGTATCTGATAACGCTTTATCTTTCCAGATTAGTAACGTAGAACAGTATATAACCGTAATAATAAATGGCAATTATAAAGGCGATGTTTTACATTTATTTGCAAATAGTATAGATAAGAATATTCCTAATGTTGCTCAAAAGGAAGGGTATTATTTTGATAAGAAACAAGGTATCCATTATTTTGGGCCGGGATATTATAAATTGAGTGAAATGTTTAGTAATGGCACATTATCGGTCAATAAAAAAAAGGTAATTTACCTTGCAGGTGGTGCTGTTTTGGATGGACAGTTGGGTTTCAATCAAAGTTCTTCTGCGGAAATAAGAGGACGAGGGATGATTATGAATAAGGAAGAAAAAGGTATGGATAATCGTGTCGTTTTGTCTGTATCAGCATCGACAGGAGGAACTATAGAAGGAATAATTATTCATGGACACAGAGCTCCGGGTTGGGTGTGCACAAATGATAAAAGTTCAGGGTTGTCGTATCGTAATGTAAAAATTATAAGTACCCGCTATGCGAGTACCGATGGTATTGACATTAATCAATGTACCGATTTTACATTTGAGAATATGTTTATTCGAAGTTGTGACGATGCAGTTGCCATTAAAGGTTTAGATGCCGAAACGTCTGCTCCAGTAGATTGCCGGCCGAATAAAAATCTCTTGTTTGAGAAAATGCAATTGTGGAATGATTGTAATAATGCTTTTGGAATGGGGGCAGAAACTCGGGCTTCGCTATACGAAAATATTTCTTTAAGAAATAGCGATATATTATTTTCATATGATGACCCCAATTATCATGAAACTTTAGATGAACGTTCGGCAATGAATATATGTGCTTTACATGGGACATATTTTAGAAATATAGTTTTTGAGAATATTCGAGTCAATAGATGTGAGCGTTTAATAGGACTTGGCTTTAAAGATAATTTTTGGTTTGGTTCCATACAGGGAGACCAAAGTTATCCTGGAGGAATTGATGGTGTCATATTTCGGAATATAATCTGTGAATCGAATAGTGGAAGTAAAATTGCAAACGATATATGGCTTTATGGATGGTATAAGGAGGGAACCCCTACGAAACAAGTGAAAAATATCACTTTTGATAATGTAATAATAGAAGGTAATTTATTGCAAAATGACCAGAGTATCAAAACAAATAATGTCTCTGGGATTATTTTGGTTAAAGATTTGTTTTTTAATACCGGTTTAGATGTTACAGAAGTTCGAGAAAAATATGCAGTAAAAGTATATCCTACGATATTGAATCAAGGTGAAAATATTTATTTGGAGGGAGACCCTATTCTTAAATGTAGTGCTTATTCTTCATTGGGTCAGTTATTGGGTGATTATTCGGGAAAGTGTATTATCTCTACAGCTGAGTGGCCCAGCGGAATCAATTTTATTAAAATATTGGATGGGCGGTTATCATCTCAAGTGACGGCTATTATAGTACGGTAATTTTATAGGTTTGATTTATATTAAAATTGTTTATGAAAAAGGCAAATCTTTTATTTTGTTTAGGGATAATTTATTTTTTTAATGTCGTTTTGGTATTTGCCATTGAAGATACATCTAAGTGGTCTTTTGCCAGAAAAGCAGCTGGGCAGAGTTACAGCGATAATATAATTTCAACCTATATTCGTCCGTCGGAATATATATTAGAGACGACTGCGAGTATTAATGTGGCAATAAATGGAGTTTATACTGGAGTGTATAATTATAAGGATGACAAAGGAAAGGTGATACATTTTGCATCGCTGGAATGTGATGATGTTGTATCATCAGAAATTACTGTATCATATAGTACGACGATTAAGGCGTTTGAGGTGTATACAGGTGAGGAACTTGTGTCGGTACAAAAGAAATCGGCAAAAGTGATAGGGTTTAAATCTCCGGCAATTGATAGAGAGCTGATTATTGAGCTTATAGGAAATACTCGAAGCGATATATTGCATTTATTTATTAATAGTAAGGGAAAAGGTTTTCCTCAGGTTGAAAGTCCTCAAGGATATATTTATGATGAGAGTTCTGGATTGTGTATTTTTGGTCCAGGATATTATGATTTGAGCAAGATGTCTATTAATGCAGAACTGCGTAAGGCAAAAAGTATCTATATAATGGGAGGTGCATTGGTAGATGAGTGGATTGGTTTTGATGGAAGTTTGGATGACCGGGTATATGGAAGAGGTCTGTTCATGGGTAATAAATCTTTAGGAATGAAACTGGTGAGTCCTGTAAATTCAAAAATTCAATTGAATGACGATATTTGGGAATTTGCTATAAAAGCTATTGGAGAACGTACAACAGATGAGAATCTTATAACTTATTCCAGGCCTTTGGAATATCCGATGGAGGGACCGGCTCAGTTTACGGTTTCGGTAAATGGCAAATATACAGGTATTTATAATGATAATAATTGTTTCGGAGGAAATGTCAATTTTGGATATTTTGATTTTAAAGAAAATGTTCCAGTGACTATTGATATTTCTTATGCTGGTATATTGGACGATTTTGATTTGATCCCTGATCGTTATGGGGTAAGGGCATATAGAAAAGATGACCGAACGATTACTTTTACATTGAATGAGGCGGATGTAAATTTAACTTTAATAGTAAATGATGATTATCGAGGAGATGTATTACATCTATTTGCAAACAGTATAGACGAAGAGGTTCCGGAATCGGTAAGAGGAAAAAGTGGATATATTTATGAACCTACGTCAAAATTGCATTATTTTGGTCCGGGATATTATGATTTGAGTGAATTTTTCTCGGAAGGAAAACTGACATTGAATAAAGACCATAGGGCTTATCTTGCTGGAGGAGCCGTTTTAGATGGTCAGTTGTGTATATCGTCAGGGACTTCGGCACGTATTTTTGGTCGTGGTATGGTGATGAACCAAGAACATAATAAAGGTATGGTAACACAAGTGAAGTGGTCTTCTGGCGCTACAGTAGAAGGCATTATAATACATGGGCACAGAGCAAAAAGTTGGACGACAGGTGTAGATAATAGTTCTGATATACATTTTAAAAATGTAAAGATTATTTCTACCCGTTATGCTAGTACCGATGGATGTGATATAAATCTTTCGACCGATTGTACGTTCGAGAATATGTTTATCCGAGCATGTGACGACGCAATAGCAATAAAAGGCATGGCTCCTTCAACGACCCTGCCTTCGAATTATAAACCTAATCGAAATTTGACATTTGAACGTATTCAGTTGTGGAATGATGCGAACAATGCGTTTGGCTTGGGAGCAGAGACCCAGGCCTCAATATATGAGAATATTTCTTTGAAAAATAGTGATATATTGTTTTCGTATGACGACCCGAATCACCATGAGCAGTTAGACGAACGTTCGGCAATGAATATTTGTGCTTTACATGGAACGTATTTCAGGAATATTCTTTTTGAAGATATTCGAGTATATCGTTGTGAACGATTGATTGGTCTTGGATTTAAAAATGATTTTTGGTTTGGCTCTCTTCAGGGAAATCAAAAATTACCGGGAGGAATAGAGGAGATAACATTTCGGAATGTTACTTCGATGTCGAACAGTGGGAGCGAGATTGCGAATGACATCTGGCTTTATGGCTGGTATGAAGATGGAACACCAATGAAGGAAGTAAAAAATATTGTTTTTGATAATGTCATAATAGAGGGAAATTTGTTGACAGGAGATGATAATATGCATATAAAAACAAATAATACGGATGACCATGAATTGGTGAAAAATTTAATATTTAAGAATTCCGTTTCGGATATGAATTTATTTGTAAATGATAATCGTCAAGTTTCGATGTACCCGATTGCAACGGATGCGGGAAGAAATATTTATGTTATTGGAATATCATCTCCATGTTGGCAGGCATATAATGTTAACGGATATTTATGTAAAGAAGGAGTTGGAAATATGATTCCCGTAAATGGGTGGAGTCCGGGTGTTTATTTGGTAAAAATTTATGACACTGATAATAATATAATAAAAGTTGGGAAGATTATTATTAGATAATAATATAACGGTACAACTGTTTATAAACGGAGTTTTATGAAAATAAAATTCCGTTTTTATTTAAACTGATATGAAGATTATTTATACAAATAAGATAAAATATTTTCAAGAAAAATGAGTATGAATATAAGTTCGATTGTTAATCTAATATAAAGGCTGAAATATAACTTTATTGAATCTGTTTTTATGCGCCAATAGAAACAAATTAATTTTTATTGTTAACTTTAAATTATGCTACAATGAAAAAGAAGTATTACTTATCTTTTGCGTTCGTATTATTTTGCGGAGTTTCAGGGAATACATGGGCCGAAGGCCATACATTTACGGGTGGAGCAGGTACGACAGATGACCCGTATCAGGTAGTGACAGTAGATGATTTGAAAGCTGTCGGTGATTATACGGCTCAAAGTTCTGTTTGCTTTAAATTAATGAATGATATCGATCTTACTGGAGTGGTTTGGAATCCAATAGGCTCTACTATCGATAATGCTTTTGAGGGCACATTTGATGGTAATGGAAAAGTGATTACAGGCTTGGAAATGACGGGTGCGAGCGATGGATTGGGATTCTTTGGTCGTATACAGGCTCCGGGTGTTGTAAAAAATTTGACAATTTATGGGGCATACATAGAGGGAGGAAATTGGTGTGGTATTATATGTTCTACAAATGGAAATTGGGAAAAGAAAGGCGGTTCGATAGTAAACTGTAAGGTGATAAACAGCCAAATTGATGGCCTTGATAATATTGGAGGTATTGTTGGCGTAAATGAAGGAAATATCGATAATTGCCAGGTACTGGGGGTAACAGTAACAGGTGGGGCTGGTATTGCCGCGGTTTCGGGATTTAATCAATGCATTGGGACTGGACGCTATGTTCGCAACTGTGTGGCTACCGGGTCAGTCGAGGGTACAAAACAAGTAGGAGGAATTATTGGTTTTTTGCAGCTTGAGCAAGCTGTAGAAGATAATCCTGGTGTTCAAAATTGTGCAAATTATTGTACGGTTACTGCCAGTGAAGATGCTGTTGGTGGAATTGTTGGATATCAACAAGGAATTAAAACAACGGTTATAGACAATAATTTCAATTGTGGTAAAATATCAGGACCGGGAGCCGGAGGTATTGGTGGTTCTCCAATTGATGGTATTGTACAGAACTGTTATTCTACAGGAGATGTTGTAGCATCGGCTTTGAATACAGCAGTTTGGTCGGGAGGAATTACAGGAACATCGTATCAGTCAATTTCCGGTTGTTATGCTGCAGGGTCGATAACCGGTTCGGGAGATATAAAGATTGGAGGCATTTGTGGGCGTAATTGGCCATCTTTGACTGTAACAAATTGCTTCTATAATAAAGATGGTGCGGCAATGAACATGGGGGAAGGACATGATGAAGTTACTTTTGATGCACAAGGTCTTGCGTTGAACGATATGAAATCATTATCAAACATGAAATTTAATAATGCCGATAAATGGCAAATTATTGAAGGACAGACATTCCCGTTTTTTGTTAATCAAACGGCTCCCGTATCTGTAGAGAAATGTGCAAAAAATGGTGCCGAGGGTTCTTATACCGGTAATTTATCTCAATTTTATGTATTATCTGCTTATGGGGAGTTATTGGATATTACGACAGAAATTGGAGATGGAAAATGGAGTGTGCGTTGGGATGAAACATTTGTGTTGGAAAAAGATAGAATAACTTTTATAGCTATGGAAGATGGTAAGATGCCTTCATATTCGGTTATAGGTGTTGTAAATGATGAGATGTTACCGGTGGGTATTGAGGATGTTAAGGCCGAATCGGGTGTGACAATTAATATTGGAAAAGAATCAATTGATTTGTCAGTTCCTGAGAACGTGGCTAATGCGCAAGTATTTTTATATAATATCGGTTCATTGGCATGTGTTTATGGTTCTGGTTTGAATTGTGGTTATCATACTATTTCTACGGCAAATTTTGTTTCAGGAGTGTATGCTTTGCTAGTCCGGACAAATCTTGGTACTTCAGTTATAAAAATAGTACGATGATAATTATATAATATAAAAATATAATTAAATTTGGGACATGCTATTATTTTTTATAATAGTATGTCCTTTTCTCCTTTATAATTAGATTTCAGTCACAAAAATTGTTGGAAAATAGTCCGATACATGAGTATATATTAATGATAAAATACTATTGAAAAGCAAGATTTTTTATGATAATAATATAAAAGAAAAAGGTGGTCATAGGTCTGAGTTTATAATTTTATGAAGAGGGTGACAGATGCCGGATATTATAGAAAAATATAAGAAGTTATATTTAGAGAATGCTAAGTCATTGATTCGATTTGCATGTCGTTTTGTTGATAGGTATTCAGCAGAGGATATTGTTCAAGATGCATTTATAAAATTGTACGAAAAGAAATTTTGGGATTTTCCGGATGTTGATTTATTAAAGTTATTATATACGACAGTCAGGAATTTATGCATTAATCAATTACAACATCAGTCTTTCGTTTCAGATTATAAAGCTCGGAAGACAGCAGAATTATTATTAAAGGAGATAGATGGGTATTGTATAGAAAAGGAGATTGTAGATAGGGATTTATTTCAAAATGTACAGAAAATTATAAATTTGCTTCCTTCTAAAAGATTGGAAATATTTAAATTATATTATATTAAGGGGTTAGATTCTAAGACTATTGCAGAACAACTTGGATTATCACAGCGAACAGTGGAAAATAATTTGTACAGAGCCCTTGTATTTTTGAGGCAGCATATTCCGGCAGAGCTTTTATTTTGTTTTATTTTGATATTTCGAATGCAGTAATATTTTTTATTCAAATGAGTATTTTTTGAGTGTCAAATGTTAAATATATAAAGATGAAATACTGATGAACGAATCGCAGGAAGATATAGATATTTTGATTATGGAATTTCTGGAAAATAAACTTTCGGAAAAAGAGTTGCGTCATTTTTTTGAATGGGTATGTGCAGATAAAAAAAATGAGAAATACTTTTTTGACTTGAAAGCCATACATGATTCGAGGTCTAATTTTTCTGTTGATATAAATGAAAGTTGGTGTCGGCTAGAGATTAAATTGCAGCAGAAACAGGAAGATATACAAAAGAAGAAACGTTTTATCATACGATGCATTTCATCTGTTGCAGCAATTTTTATTTTTCTTGTAGGACTTTCTTGGTATTTTGTTTCAAATGGATTTGGGATAGGGGAGCCGGAGACTTATTCTTATTTTACAGGTGGTGCTCCGGGGGAAGTTCGTTTGCCGGACGGTACTTGTATAAAATTGGGAGCGAATACCAGTATAAGTTATACGTCGGAATATGGGGTAAAGAAGCGTGCGGTCATATTGGATGGAGAGGGCTTTTTTGATGTTGCGAAAGATGAGCAGAAACCATTTGTTGTAATTTCGGGGGACCAATGTATTAGTGTATTAGGAACAAAATTTAATGTACGTTCTTATCCGTCTGATACTGTATTTATTACAACTTTGTTAGAAGGTTCTGTAAAATTTGTTGCATCAAATTTTGAGAGTGGAAAAGTGTTGAGACCGGGAGAACAACTAAAGTATAATCGGTCAAATACACAAGTAGAAATAAGTGTGGTTGATACTGACGAGGTGGTCTCTTGGCTAAATAATTATTATACTTTTCAGCCACAATCATTGAAGGAGATTTTGGCCCGTATGAGTCATGTATATGATGTTACGTTCGAGTGTCTTGATACTACGATTGTGAATAAGTCGTTTCGGGGAACATTTTATCAAGGACAGGATTTGAGCGACTTTTTGGATGTGATAGGATTGGCTACAAATCTTAAGTATGAAAAACAGGATGGGAAAATAGTATTGTATAAGGAATAAAAATCATATTTTTTAGAAAGATGTTTTTAAACGAAGTTTTTTGAGAAATGTATGAGTTGGCGCACATACATTTCTCAGAGCAGATACCATGCGGTTATATTTCTTGCCTTTTACAGAAAAATAAAAAAATCTTAAATTACAAATTATGATAGCTAACAACCGATTATTTCTATTTTCGATGGTGAAGAGGCTTGTCTGTACAGTTCTGATGTTGTCGATAGTAGCTATATCTTTATTGGCGGCGAATGAACCTCCCCTTCAGACAAAGTTGACGATACGGATAGAAAAACAAACACTAAAAGATGCTGTTAAAAAAATAGAGTCGCAGTCGGAATATTTGTTTTTTTACAATGCAGATGAGATTAATGAAAATACGATAGTTTCTGTAAAAGCAGAGAATGCGACTATTAATAAGGTTCTTGATCTGTTATTGCAGAATACAGGAATTAAATATACTGTAAAAAATCGTCATATTGTTTTGGCAAAAGCAGATGTAAAAGTGAAGCGGAATATGCCGCCTAACTCTTCACAAGGTAAGAAAACGGTTACAGGACGGGTATTGGATATAAATGGAGAACCTCTTTTAGGAGCAACTATAAGTATTAAGGGGTCTAAAAATCGGGTCGTTACTGATATGGATGGTTATTATACAATAACTGTTCCAGAAGAAATTTCCAATCCGGAAATATCCGTAACGTATATTGGTTATGATGAGGTGTCCGAAAAACTTGATGGTCGTTCGGATATGACGATACGTATGAGGGAAAATCAGGAGCTTTTGGGTGAAGTTGTCGTTGTCGGATATGGTACTCAAAAACGAGAATCAGTAACAAGTGCCATATCTATGGTCGGCTCAGAAGATATATCGCGGTCGGCAGCGACGAATACATCAGGTGCTCTGGTTGGTAAAGTTGCAGGTATCAATAGTCGTATGTCTGATGGACGACCGGGGAATTGGACAACATTGAATATTCGCAATATGGGCACACCTCTTTATGTTGTAGATGGGGTGCAAATGGAGGAAGGACAATTTAATAATATAGATTTTAATGATATTGAAAGTATCTCGGTATTGAAGGATGGCTCAGCTTCTATTTATGGTGTACGTGCAGCGAATGGTGTTGTGGTGGTAACGACAAAATCGGGAAGAAGGAATATGCCGAATACAGTTAATATCAATATGTATTATGGTTGGCAACATATATTTCGTTTTCCAAAACCGGCTTCTGCTGAGTCTTACGTAGAAAGTGAAATACAATCTAATACTATACAAGGAACTCAAGGAAAGTTTACAGTAGAAGATCTTACAAAGTGGAAACAAGGAACTGAAAAAGGTTATATTCCTTTTGACTGGTATGATTATGTGTTTGTAACTTCTCCGCAGTGGTATGTCAGTGCCAACACTACGGGGGGATCTGAGAAGATAAATTATTATTTAGCCCTGAGCCATATGAATCAAGATGCAGTCATTCGAAATTATGGCTATTTTGCTCGGACCAATATTCAGGCTAATATAGATGCTAATATAACTCGTAATTTTAAGGTTGGAGCATCTATTAATGGTCGTATACAAGAGACGAAGCATCCGGGGGTTGCGATGGATGATGACTATTGGACCGCAATGTATGCTGTATATGCTAATCTACCGACAGTGCATCCGTATGCCAATGATAATCCGAATTATCCGGCTCAAACATCTTCTGCAGGTTATACGAATTCAGCGTTGATGACGTATGATAAAGGTGGTGTGCATGTTGACCGTTGGAAAGTCTTGCAGACTACATTTAATGCCGAATGGGAGCCCGTAAAGAATTTAAAGATAAAAGGAATATTCAGTTATTATTATTCTAATCGGAGGATGGATAATCAAGAATATAGTTATAAATTATATGACTATAATGAGAAGACCGATTCCTATTCTGTCGTATTGAATTCTACCGGACGGTTCAAAGAAAGAGACATCCGTAATATCGAAGAATTGAATGGACAGATAAATGCCAGTTATAAATTTACAATAGAAGGTCATTCAGTAAATTTGTTCGCTGGAGCTGAAAGTTATAAACGAAACACTCCGGGCTTTTATATACAGTCAAGTCCTACATCAAATGCTTTGACTTTATTTTATCTTGATAATATCAAACAATTTAATGATGAGGGTGATAATACGCAGGCTCGGTTAGGATATGTAGGCCGTATCAATTATGATTATAAATCGAAATATTTACTTGAACTTGCTGCACGTTATGACGGTTCATGGAAATTTCCTAAAGGTCACAGATGGGGTTTTTTCCCCTCGGTTTCAGCAGGATGGAGAGTTTCTGAAGAATCTTTTTGGTCTGAATCGAACTTTAGTGATATTTTTTCAGATTTGAAAGTTCGTGCATCTTATGGTGAAATGGGAGATGACAACGTTTCGGGGTACAATGCTTTTGATTTCTTGGATGGATATAACTATAGTAAAGGAGGTGCTGTTATTGACGGGGAATGGGTTGTCGGGAGTCAAGCGCGGAATTTGGCGGTAACCAATCTTTCATGGATTAAAGCTAAAATTGTCGATGTAGGTCTTGATGTAGGCTTTTTTAATGGGAAATTGACCGGAGCGATAGATTATTTTAGAAGAATGCGTACCGGGTTACCTGCTTCTCGTTATGACAAACTTGTACCATCAGAGGCAGGGTTTAGTTTGCCTTATGAGAATTTGAATTCTGACTTGACAACGGGATTTGACGGCTCTTTAATCTGGCGTGACAAAGTAGGTAAGGTTGAATATTCAATTGGAGGAAATTTCACATTTGCCCGCCAATTAAATTGGCATCAGTATAAACCTCGTTTTGGGAATAGCCTCGAATGGTATGTATATTCTCAACATGAAAGGAATGCAGGATGGAGTTTTACGTATCAGACAGATGGACAATTTCAAAGTTGGGAAGAAATTGCGAATTATCCTATTGATATTGACGGAAAAGGTAATACTACATTACGTCCTGGGGATTTAAAGTATAAAGATAATAATAAAGATGGAATTATAGATGATCAGGATCAACGACCTACTGGATATCAGGGTTATGATTCTTCAACTCCGCCTTACCTGAACTATGCAATAAATGGCTCCTTGGCATATAGGGGCTTTGACTTGTCATTTGATTTTACGGGAAGTGCTTTTGCTACATTCTTTTTTAATTATGAGCAAAGATTTCCGTTCCATGGTGATCGGCCTAATCCTGAATATTATTTGAGTGATCAGTGGCATTTGTCTGATATTACCAATCCTGATAGCGAACTTATTCCCGGTACATTCCCTACGGTGTTAATGGGAAATTCCAATCATTCAAATTATAAAGCAAGTGATTTTTGGATGCGTAATGTGCGGTATTTAAAACTTAGAAATTTAGAGTTTGGATATACTTTCCCAGATAAATGGATGAAAAAAATGCATGTAAAGAAGCTGCGTGTTTATACCTTGATGCAAAATTTATTTTCAATTGATAATGTACATGATAGAGGTATAGATCCGGAAATTTATTCGGCTTCGGCGATTAATTATCCGACCAATAGAGTGATTAATTTTGGTTTGACCTTAACTCTCTAAAATGAATAATGATGAAAACAGTATATAGAATTTTTTTGAGTATAGTTTTGATTGTATCGATTGTTTCATGTTCAGATTTTCTTGACCGGGAATCGGATTCCATATTTACTGATGACCAGATTTTCTCGGATGAAGCTATGATTAAATCAGCTCTTGCTAATTTTTATGGACGTATCAATTGGGGACAAAGTTTTGATAATGAGGGAAACCAATTTGGTATGATAGATGAGGCCTGTTTTGCAAATGGGATAGATAATTCTATTACTTTTGCCGATGATTTGTGGAGAGTTTATCCTTATGAGCTTATACGCAATTTAAATCAGTTTATTCATGGAGTACGTACAACGACTGTATTGGAGCAAGCTGATAGATTAAAAATAGAGGCAGAGGCTCGTTTTATACGAGCTTGGGCCTACTTTAATATGGCTCGTTGTTTAGGTGGAATGCCGATTGTGGGGGATAATGTATTTGAGTATGACCCTAAGGGAGATATTGCTGCTATGCAATTTCCTCGTTCGACAGAGGGCGGAATTTATAATTATGTTATAGATGAGTGCTCTTGGGCAGGAAAATACCTATCGGATAATCCGTCAGAGAATATCAATGCGGCTCGGGCGAATAAATGGGTGGCCTTGTCCTTAAAAGCTCGTGCTGCGATATATGCAGGGTCTTTGGCTAAATATAATAATCAGGTAACTCCACAGATAAAGACCAATGGTCCGGGTGTTGGAATTAGTGCTGATTCTGCAGCATATTATTATAATATAGCGTATGAAACGGCCGATTCTATCATTCGTTCGGGGAAATATCAATTGTATAATAAAGAAAGTGACAAAAGTCACAATTTTTATATGGCAACAGCGTCGAAAAATGATAATCCTGAAGTAATATGGGCCTTGGATTATAAATATCCGGATAAAGTGCAGGATTTTTCAATAAAGAGTTGCCCTAAGATTTTAGCAATGTCTACTACTTATAATCGGGTCACGCCTTTACTCAATTTAGTGGAAGCTTATGAGTATTTAGACAATCGTGATGGTCGGTTAGATGTTGGTACGGAAGAGTCTCCGAGGTTTTTTGATAGCCCGGCAGATTTATTTGACAATAAAGATCCTCGAATGAAAGGAACTATCATTTGTTCAGGTGATGAAATGTTGGGGACTCAAATAGATTTTCAGGCTGGACAATATTATTATAAAGGGAGAAAGTGGGCAACGAGAGAGTCTGCAGTCGGTTCTTTAGACGATCAGGGAGATGTGATTACATCTATTAATGGACCTAAATCATCTTCAAATTGGTTTGATAATCAGACCGGTTTTAGTTTTCGGAAATTTTTAGATGAAGATAAATCTGCCTATGATCCGGCTCATGGGAGTGAAATTTGGTATGTTCGTATTCGTTATGCTGAAATATTACTGATAGCATCAGAGGCAGCATTGGAGTTGGGAAATGATGATAAAGCATTGGAATATATCAATGATGTGCGGGAACGTGCGGGTTTAAATGGTTTGGAATCGATGACTTTGTTAGATATAGAACAGGAGCGTCGGGTAGAATTTGCCTTGGAAAATCAGCGGTGGTGGGATTTGAAACGTTGGCGTAGATCTCATATAGTTTGGGATGGAGTCAGTGAGTCGGCTAGGCATTGGGCATTGTTCCCATATAAAGTAAAAGACCCTCGTCGTCCCGAAAATGGAAAGTGGGTGTTTATCCGTGTCAAATCAAATGATATGCCCAATTATCGGACTTTTAAAATGCAAAATTATTATAACTTCTTGGATAATAGTTGGCTTACAAATAATCCTAAATTGATCAGAAATCCATATCAGTAATCAAATAAAAAATAAAAAGATGAATAAGGTAAGTATAATATATAGGGTATTTGGATTCTTATTTCTTATAATAAGCATTCATGGTTGCCAGATAGATAACTATGATGAACCTTCGAGTTTATTAAAGGGCCATGTTGTTTATGAGGGCAAACCTATTGGGGTGAAAGCTACTGGTGGCACGGTACAATTACAGCTTTGGCAATCGGGATATGGTACAGAGACACCTATTGCAGTGAATGTTGCCCAAGATGGCTCATATTCAATTATGCTTTTTGACGGGGAATATCGTTTGGTGGCAAAAGATGGAAATGGTCCTTGGGAAAATCGTCATGATGAGATACATTTTACATTAAAAGGTGGTGCAATATTGGATTATCCTGTGGTGCCTTATTATACGATATCAAATGTCCAGTTTATTCCTAATGATAATAAAACGGAATTGACAGCAAAGTTTACAGTAACTCAAGTTGGAGAAAGTCAGGGTCTTGCATCGGTATTTCTATTAATAGGGAAAACTCGATTTATAGATTTGGCCACGACGGTAAAACAGGCAACCTCTTCTGGTACGACTGGTGAGGTAACATTGACGATAGACCTTTCTGACCTATCAAAGGAGAAAGCTCTTTTTGCCCGGGTTGGTGCAAGAATTAAGAATGTTGATGAGGCTGTTTACTCAACAGAAATATATTCGATTAGGTAATTGATTTTTTATATACTGGCGTGGGAAACCATGCCGGTATATATTGTTTTTGGAGAAGATTTATAGCCATGAATAATACAAATTGTTGAAATATGAAAAATTTATCAGTTATTTTTTGGGGAGTGTTATTGTTTGTCTGTATGTCATGTAGGGATACACAGAGTATTGTTAGAAATAGTTCTATAAAGAATGACTTACGAGCACCGGCATATCCATTGATAATGATAGACCCTTATACTAATGCTTGGATGTTTGGTGATACGCTTTATCAGGATGAAGTAAGGCATTGGACAGGCGAACCGTGTCCGTTGACCGGAGCTTTGCGTGTGGATGGAACGACATATAGATTTATGGGAACTTCGAGAATCTATCCTGATAATAAAAAGTCTGTTTTAACACGGGCAGCCATACAGAAAAGTGTGGATGTGCAGGCTACTCAAACATATTACGAATTTGAATGCGGACCGGTTTCTCTAAAATTGATTTTTACTTCACCATTATTATTGGATAATCTTGAGTTGTTGTCGCGACCGGTAAATTATATAACTTATGAAGTCTCATCTCTTGACAAAACACCGCGACAAGTGGAAATTTATTTCGAGGCTTCCCCTTTTTGGGCAACGGATTCAGTAACACAACCGGTAACAGTGGAGAGAGTGGAAGAGGATGGAATATTATGTTTAAAAACAGGGACAAAATCTCAGAAAATATTGAAAAAAAGTGGAGATAATGTGAGAATCGATTGGGGGTATTTTTATTTGGCTGTGCAAGAGGAAGACAATGTATCTGTGTGCATAGCACCGGCAGAAAACCTACGAACAACATTTTATAACGAAGGAAGAATTGAGGAAAAGGATATTAATTCACCGGATAATAGAAGTGGGGTTTGCATTAATTTAGGAGAGGTAAGTACTTCATCATCAGGAAAGGTAATGATTGGATATGATGATATTAATTCCATACAGTATTTTGGAACCAATCTTCGTCCTTATTGGAACAGATATGGTGATAAAAATATATTGGATATGATATCCGGAGCAAAGAAAGATTATGAAATGATAATGTCTCGATGCTATCAGTTCGATAACGAGCTGATGAGTACTGCAAGGTCTGTAGGTGGAAAAGAATATGCTGAGTTATGTGCCTTGGCTTATCGTCAGGCGATAGCAGCACATAAGTTAGTAGAGTCTCCTGATGGAGAGTTAATGTTTCTATCAAAAGAAAATTTCAGCAATGGTTCTATTGGGACAGTAGACATTACCTATCCTTCCTCCCCCTTATTCCTTCTATATAATGTGGAGTTAGTCAAGGCCCTTTTAAATCCAATCTTTCATTATAGTGAAAGTGGAAGATGGTCTAAGCCTTTCCCCGCACATGATATAGGTACTTATCCGTTAGCTAATGGTCAGACTTATAATGGAGATATGCCGGTAGAAGAATCTGGAAATATGCTTATTCTCACCTCAGCGGTGTGCTCATTAGAAGGAAAAGCCGATTATGCGTTGCAACACTGGGAAACATTGACTAAGTGGGTACAATATTTAGAGGAAAAAGGTTTAGACCCCGAAGAGCAATTATGTACTGATGACTTTGCTGGACACTTTGCTCATAATACGAATTTGTCGATAAAAGCAATATTGGGTATTGCCAGTTATAGCAGACTGGCGAGACAGTTGGGAGAGGAGAGTCTTTCTGATAGATATCGAAAAGTAGCATTAGAAATGTCAGATAAATGGATTCGAATGTCAGAAGATGGAGACCATTATCGGTTGACATTCGATAAACAGGGAACATGGAGTCAGAAATATAATTTGATTTGGGACAAAATCATGAATATGGGAATTTTTCCAGATTCTGTAGTAGATAAAGAGCTACGATATTATCGGACACGACAAAATCAATATGGGTTACCGTTAGACAATCGAGCCACTTACACAAAGACGGATTGGATTGTATGGACAGCGAGTTTATCATCAGACACGACAACTTTTCGGGAATTTATAAAACCGTTGTATCGATTTATGAACGAAACAGAAGACCGCATTCCGATGTCGGACTGGATTTTTACTGACAAGCCTCATCATAAAGGATTTCGTGCTCGGTCAGTAGTAGGAGGATATTTTATGAAAATGTTAGATGATAAGTTAAGTCAACATCCTTGAATTTTTATTTAAAGAGTTTAACTTTGTATTATCTGTAGATTTGTCCGTTAATAATAATTCTATAAAGTATGAAAAGTGCAAAAAAGAGATTGAAAACAAAATGTATTTTGAGTGGGGTGTTATCTGCTTTCTTGTGTATAGCTTGTGATAGTGGTGAGAAAATGTCTTTGACGAGTCCTGATAGTAAAGTGGCTGTAAACGTTTATTTAGAAGAAGGAAAGTTGTTTTATGATATTGAATTGGATGATTCTCCTGTCCTTGAAGCGTCCCCGTTAGGGATTATGACAAAGAATAGTAATTTTTCTAAAGATTTGATTTTTGAAGACATTTCAGAATTGAAGGAAGAGAACCAGCAGTATAGTTTACTTCGAGGTAAGAAATCTCAAGTTGTACAATCTTATAGGGAACAAATGTTTAATGTAAAAAATAAGGAAGGTAAACAACTGGGAGTAATATTTCGAGTGAGTAATGATGGAGTTGCCTATGCTTATAATATAAAAGGAAATGGGGAAGAAGAAGTATTATCTGAAAATTCGGGATTTAATTTTCCGGAAAAGACAACTGCATTTATGGCGCCATTGGCAAAAGCCAAGTCTGGGTGGGCTAAGACAAATCCGAGTTATGAAGATCATTATCAGTTAGATATTCCTATAGGAACTCCATCTGATTATGGACAGGGGTGGGTATATCCGGCCTTATTCCGTATAGGAGATGAAGGTTGGGTTTTGATTTCAGAGACAGGGGTTGATTGTAATTATGTAGCAACACATTTAGCTGATGATTCTCAAGGAGGGTTGTATAAAGTGGAGTTTCCCCATGCAGATCATAATTTGCCAGAAGACCCAGCGACAGCTGCAGTTACTTTGCCTTTTACAACACCATGGAGAACAATAACGATAGGAGAGAACCTGAATACTATTGTTGAGTCTACTATGGCTCAAGATTTGGTTACTCCTTATTATAGTCCGAATGGCGATTATAGGTCTGGAAAGGCCAGCTGGAGTTGGTTAGTGTATAATGATGGTCATACGACTTATAAAGATACAAAAGAGTTCATTGATTTAGCAGATAGTTTAGATTTTGAATATTGTCTGATTGATGCTATTTGGGATACACAAATAGGTAGAGATAAAATAGAAGAACTGGCGAAATATGCTGCAGTTAAAAATATAGGACTTATCCTTTGGTACAATTCTAATGGAAATTGGAATGATGCTCCACAGAGTCCTCTGAACCGAATGAATACACGTGATGCCAGAAGAGAGGAATTGGCTTGGATGCAAAAAATTGGAATAAAAGGAATAAAAGTTGATTTCTTTGGGGGAGATAAACAGAGTGGAATGCAACTATATCAGGATATTTTGGAAGATGCAAATGATTTTGGCATTGCTTGTAATTTTCATGGGGCAACTCTTCCCAGAGGGTGGGATCGTATGTTTCCAAATTTTGTGACAGCTGAAGCTGTTATGGGGATGGAATTCTGTAAATTTGATCAGGAAAATGCAGATTGGCAACCAAAACATTGTACGATATTGCCATTTATTCGTAATGTGGTAGCCCCGATGGATTTTACACCGGTCGTTTTAAATCCTACTCTTGGCGAGGTTCCGGGTACAGGGGCCAAGAGAATGACTACTGCTGCTTTTGAATTAGCGTTACCGGTAATACTCTATTCTCCAGTAGAACATTTTGGCATTGTTCCTGACAACTTGAAGCAATTTCCCAAATATGTATGGAATTATTTGTCAAAAGTTCCTTCTACATGGGACGAAACCCTATTGATAGACGGCTATCCTGGAAAAGATGTTATGATGGCCCGTCGTTCGGGGAAAATATGGTATGTTGCTGGGATTAATGGTGAAAAAATAGCAAAAGATTTTTCTTGTCAGTTACCTTTTATTCAAAAAGAAACTATGGCTCAATTGATAACAGACAAGTCAAACACGAATAATGAAACAGAGATAAGGAACATGTCAATTGCAGAAAATGGTGAAATTCAAATTTCTATTCAGCCTTACGGAGGTTTTGTTTTGGTTATAAATACAGATGGAGAAAATTAGTGGTATGAAGAAAATAATTGGGTTGTCTTTTGCTTTGCAATTAATATGTATCTCAATTTATGCAGATGTGAGATTACCGGCCTTGTTTACTGATAATATGGTTTTACAGCAGTGTACGGATGCTCCATTTTGGGGAGAAGCAGCCCCTAATAAGGTGGTTAAAGTTATGGTCGGTTGGGAGGCTCGTGAATATGAGACAAAATCAGATAATAAGGGGTATTGGAATATAAATATACCGACTCCAAAGTT
>UMEI01015508.1_pt1 | contig 19017 bp, 20 predicted proteins | sample 1964711 | NCBI WGS metagenome assembly UMEI01 (sample SAMEA4836016, study PRJEB28245) | human gut metagenome | biome: gut microbiome; material: fecal sample | place: Denmark | collected 2008 | reverse complement strand
CTACTTTTCACACTACTAAAATCCTTAACTTAATGACATTGAACCTTCAAAGTTCTACGTCCCCATCATTGATTTAGGGTGTCCCTTTTTTACTTTTCTATTTTTTTCAATGCTTTCTTAAATCGGTTACTGAACAGGATCATGGTGAATGTTACTGCGAAGAAATCGGCGATTGGTTCTGCCAGATATACTCCCATAGTTCGATCTGCACTCCAGATGTGTGGAACAATATAAATCAGTGGAATCAACAGTACGAATTTCCTCATTACTGCTACAATAATGGATTCTGGTGCGCAGCCAAGAGAGGTAAATCCCATCTGGCATGCGATCTGGATTCCAAACATAAACATTGCTGCCATATATACACGAAGTGCTGTCTTGCCAAATGTAAGCAGTGCTGCGTCTGATGTGAACATGCTGACGAAAATCTGTGGAAAAAGTTCTACGCATAACCACAGAATCACTGCATATCCAACGCTTACCTTTAACAGCAGGCGAAATGTTCCCCGAACGCGGTCTACATTTTTTGCTCCATAATTATAGCTGAGTATCGGCTGTGCTCCCTGTCCAAGTCCCTGTAGTGGCAGCATCGCAAACTGCATTACACTGGTCAGGATCGTCATGGCTCCAACTGCAATATCCCCGCCATATTTTAACAAAGATGAGTTGAAGCACACCGTGATAATACTTTCACTCGCCTGCATAATAAATGTTGCGAGTCCCAACGCAAGACTTGGTAATATAATTCTTGCTTCCAGCTTCATATTCTTTCTTTGTATCTTTAAAAATGTCTTCTTTCCAAACAAAAAGCTGACGACCCAGATACAGGAGCATGCCTGTGATATGATTGTTGCAAGCGCTGCGCCTCGCACGCCCATATGTAATCCAAAGATAAAAATCGGGTCAAGCACAATATTGATCACTGCACCAATCAGCACAGATAACATTCCTGTCTTTGCAAATCCCTGCGCAGTGATAAATGCATTTAACCCAAGTGTCAACTGCACAAAAATCGTTCCCACTGCATAAATGTTCATGTAGGCTGTCGCATACGAAATCGTATTCTCACTGGCTCCAAATGCCAGTAGAAATGTGCGATTGCCAAAAAGCAGCACAATTGTCAGCACGATTGCCACCAAAATCTGTGCTGCGAAGCAGTTACCAAGTGTCTTCTCCGCATCTTCCTTATTATTCTGTCCCATGTAAATAGAAGCTCTCGGCGCACCGCCATTTCCTACCAGCACTGCAAATGCTGACACGATCATGATAAGCGGCATGCACACACCGACACCCGTAAGAGCTAAAGCTCCTACCTTCGGGATATGACCGATGTAAATTCGATCCACCACGTTGTACAGCATGTTAATAAGCTGCGCTGCCAGCGTCGGGATTGCCAGCCGGAGCAGAAGCTTTCCAATCGGTTCTGTCCCTAAGAAATCTTTATCTTTTTCCATAATTTTCACACCTTTTATTCGTAATAATAACGTTGGAGAAAAGTCCAACCATAATGTCAAAAGACTGTCTCGTGACATCAATATTACAAATTATACTATCTGTAACGCCATTGTCAATAACGTCAAATTATGAAATTTTTCGAAAGTCTTTTTGCCGGTAATTTTAATGATAATCCTGACTACTTCAAATTGATTCGAATTTTCGAAATATTTTTTCATTTTGGGGTTGACGAAACCGGAAATCTTTGTTATTCTAAATAAGCATTCGATATGGCGCCATAGCCAAGTGGTAAGGCAAAGGTCTGCAACACCTCTATCACCAGTTCAAATCTGGTTGGCGCCTCTAAAAAGAAACCTTGATTACAAGGTTTCTTTTTTTTGCGTGTATGGCAGGAATAAATAAGACTTCCATAAGATTTCCTTAAGAAATTTTCGATTTCTTTAAGACCACGCACATACTTTAGACACATTTCCTCTGTATACTTAATGACAGATAGTTGAGAGAGACATCCATCAATATCAACTATCTCCCCCTCATAAAGTGCAAAACGCACTTAACTCTCATTCCTTTAGATAACTATAAAAACAACGGCAAGAAGCCCACAGGTCACATGACCCGTGGGCTTCTTACATTGCCAAGCATACGACAAAAAGGTCCGGTGGACCTTTTTTAGTTACCTTTATCCGTGATATTCGCCATTATACTGAATCAGCGTTACATCATCCACATTTTCAATCTTACGGATTTTTTCCGTAAAGTCCATCTGATTCTGTCTGCAGAATACTTCAACTGCCATCTCTGTCTTTTCTTTCCGCATCGTCTTTGATTTGATAAAATAACGAATTTTTCCAAAGTTGCGTATGATTTCATCTCCGGTATCATCTCCGGTATAATGAATTACTACAATATAAATCTTTCCACTCTGCTGTCACATAGAAGCATTTCATACCATAATTCTTGCCATTGTCGGTTGTATAATAATCAAATGCGTCCTGTGTCTTTCCAGATGAATCGGTTGCACGTACCCGTACAAAGTACTGGCCTGCTGGAACACTTGTCTGTACTTCCGGAACTGCCACTCCTTCCTGCCGGAAGATCACATTCTGGAACTGGTAGTCTGTCGCAAGCTCTACCGTATAAGTAATATCTTCAGCATCAAAATCATAGGACACATCCCAGTTCAGATTCAGCGCATTATCCTGAATCTCCACCGGCTCCCCACTACGGATAGCCGCAAACATTTTATAAAAATAATCTTCCTTATAAAACTCCGGAATACAGATACGGAATTCTTACGATTTTGACCGGAATCTGGTACATTTTCCCATACTGACAACACAGATTCTCGGCTCCACGGACAAGAAGTGTCTTTCCGGTCGTAGCTGCATACCCCGCCTCCGGACCAGTTAGATAGATTACATGTATCTCTTTACTGCGTTTACAATAACTTAACACTTTTCGAAGCTTCTCTGCTTCACCTTCCATCGTTCCATGAAATGTAATATAATTAGAAAAATAAACCATAAGTTCAAAATCATAAGTGCGGAAAATGTCTTCCAGCTCTTCATCTCGCTCTCGGGAAAAATATGATCGAAACCCACAAATTTAATAAGCATGCTTATTATTGTCTTGCAAACCTTTTTCAGATGTTTTACCATAGAATTAACAATTAAGTATTTTCAAAACATTTCTCAATAGCACGAAAGCAGCCCGAGAGGAAACTGTTTTTATACTTATCATAAAGGAGGTTTTTTCTATGCGGTTTTGGACAAGACAACATGAAGCTGTCTGGGATGAGCTTCAAAAAACAGGTCAATATATTGTAAAGAAAGAATATATCGAGGAAAAAAATGATACCATTTCCGAATTCTATCTAAAATTGTATGAATGGTACACAAAAGCTGCAAGAAAATATATTGATATCCCAGAAGATCTGAAATATCCAGTCTGGCTCAGTGTTAGTGAGGATATGATGTTACAGCCAACCGAACACGCAATCATATTCGAAGTCGAGATTCCAGAGGGGGAATATTTGATCTGCAATTTTGACAAATGGGGCTATCGCGTCAATTATTTCTATGTGCCGCTGGATGAGGCCGATGAAAAGGCCCACATGGAAGAGTTAAAAAAATATGGAATCGCCTCCGAAGATTCACTAGTTACAACCAGTAAAGGAAACTTCTACCCGCTGCTCAGGCAGAAAATTATCAAGAGCTGGGATCGAATTTTTACGATTCAGCCGGATGATCCGTCCCTCATGGTCGGAACTTGCTGGAAGTTAAAGAAAGAGTGGATCGAGGAGGTACGTTTTTATGACGGAGAATAATATATCATCAGCCTCAGACACTATCACGATGTATTGCACGCAGCCTGACCTTGTCTGGGATATTGTAGATAAAGATGGCGTAAACTATGTAAAACAGGCTTATATCACAAAGAAATATCAAGACACTGCCTGGATTTTTGACACTGCTTACAAGTTTTTCCGCCAGGAAGCTGTAAAGATCATTCCAAAGCCACAAAAGGCTGAATCACCAATCTGGATGTACCGTGATAAAAAATGGGCAGTTCCAAATGCTGGCTGCCGGCGTATGCACCTGGAAATTCCCAAAGACGAGTTGATTCTTTTTGACCGGAGAACATGGAATAAAATTCTGAACATGAAATATGTTGGAACTGATGAAGAAATCGCCGCCTTTGAGCAGGAATATAAGCGTCAGGGCGTCCGCGATCCACTGGACATTATGAAGTCCTCATTTTATCCGCTTCTGGCTCAGAAAATCAAGAAAAGCTGGCAGCATCTTTTTACGGATCCACTTCCGGAAGAGACTTACTGGCAAGGCGCTGTCTGGTATCTGAAAAAAGAATGGGTAGTAGGAGAAGAATAATGTTATACTATAAGCAAGAGCTTTACTTGCAAACTGTGCAGCAGAGATGGATGTGCTCTGCTGCATGTTATTTTTTATATGGAGGTGACCTGCCATGGCAAAAGAACAACTTGCTGTGATTGAAATGATCACAAATATGATTCTCGGCAAGACCAACGGGGTTAGCAAAGTTGATTTCACACCACAGAAAATCCCGTTTCCGGAAAACCTTCCGTATGAACAGGCTTTCCTGCGCGCTACACCGGAGAGCCAGGGTGTCTCTTCCGAGAAACTGATACATTTACTAAGTAACTTATCTGCATCTCCATACACGGATATGCATCACTTTCTTGTACTGCGACATGGAAATGTAATCTGTGACTGCAGCTTTGCGCCTTACCGGAGCGGCATATGGCACATTTCTCATTCCATGTGTAAGAGTATTACCGGTATGGCAATCGGATTGCTAATCGATGAGGGGAAACTTTCTTTAGATGAAAACATATACAATATCTTTCCCGGAAAAGTCAATCCACTGATCAAAATCTTCCGACCGGAAATCACAGTACGGCATCTTCTGACAATGACAAGTGGTGTAACATTTAACGAATCTGGGATTGTCTCTGGTAATGACTGGCTGGAAAGCTATCTGAATGCACCTGTAACGGGAAAACCTGGCACGGAATTTCAGTATAACAGTCTGAATACTTATGTCCTTTCTGCAATTGTCAGCGCAAAAACTGAGATGACGCTGGAGGAATACTTGCGGCCACGTCTATTTGAGCCTCTTGGCATCACCCGGTATCTCTGGGAGACCTGCCCAAAAGGCATCACAAAAGGCGGTTGGGGACTTTTTATTTGTCCGGAAGACATGGCAAAATTAGGGCAGCTCTATCTAAACCACGGCATATGGCACGAAAAGCAGATCATTCCGGCCGACTGGATCCGCGAATCGACCACAAAACAGGTTGACAGTATCGAAGGAACTTACGGATACGGATACCAGATCTGGATGGAGAATCGTCTGAACAGTTTTGAATTCAATGGTATGCTCGGACAGAATGTGATCGTGTATCCTGACCTTGACATGGTCATTGTCACCTGTGCGGGAAACAATGAACTCTTCCAGAATAACGTCATGCTAGATCTGATACGTGATGCATTTCCACAGGAATATCAGGCATCTGAATATGCTCTCCCTGAAAATCCTGCCGAGTATCACAAACTGACACACCTGGTTCACTCACTTTCCCATAGGCCTTCCTGCATGCCACAGATCCGACGCGGCGGCTGGACAAAAAAAAGCGGATATTCCAGAAGCCATGCAATATATCCCAAATATGTCCGGTTGCTAAAGGATTTAGACGGAAAATGCTACAATATAAATCCCGCAAGTGTTGGCCTGTTTCCACTGATTATTCAAGTATTCCATAATAATCTGACAAACGGAATCAGACAGATTTCTTTTCAATATGACAAAATCAACTGTCCAGACAAATTTTATATTCACTTTCTGGAAGGAGAAGAACATTGTACGCTGACCGCAAGTTTTGATCGTTATATCGATAACCTAATTACACTTCATGGAGAAACTTACCTTGTAGCTGTAAAATGTGAGTATACTACTGATGCAGATCACGCCCCGGTACTTATCCTCAATATGGTCTATCTGGAAGAAGCCATGAGCCGAAAGCTTTATTTACATTTCAAAAGCAACGAATTAATAGCACATTGGTCCGAGTCTCCCGGGAAAGAGCTTATTTTAGAAGGTCTGTCTTCCATCACAGGGGAGATGACGAAACTTCCACTTTACGGACGCTTTCTCGAAGGAAGCGGAATGCAGTTCCTGGAACATTTAATGGTCGATACCATAGAACCAACTGTACATGGAACATTAGCTGAATCCGATACTGAAGACGTGGATATTTGATATCTGACATACCATTCCTTGAAATTGTAGCTGTTCTGATTATTATCTCATACAAAAACGCCTCGCAAAATGTGAATATTTTGCGGGGCGTATATTATGCATTCCTGTTTTATTGAATTATGAGGTTACTATCTTCTTCTCTGTCTTCTGATTACTCTGAGAGAACCTACGATACAAACAGATGCTGCTTCTGCATTGATTGTGTATGTACCGGCAGCACCTTCAATGATTTTGTATGTAACTGGTGCTGCTACAAGCTTTGTTCCTTCTTTTATCTTCAATCTGTTTTGTAAAATCATGTCCTAAAGAATTTCTGATAAATGAAGAATTATCATCATAGGATTTTTCTGTATCAATTACGCCATCTTTATCTGCAAAATATAATCCACAATCTTCGCAATGCCAATATGCTCTATTCCCTTTTTCTGTACATGTGGCTTTCTTTGCCTCGGTAAAGGTTTTGTGTGCAGGTTTAAGTGCTGGAACTTCCGTTGTATTAAGTTCTGCTGTACATGCCACATCACTAAACATTTTGTGACACTCTGAACAAGACCAGTAGCCAAAGACTTCTTAACATCTTCATCAAACGCATTTGCACTCATCGCAACGATTGGAAATGTTTTGCAGTCATCACGTGGAAGTTTTCGAATCTCTCTGGCTGCCTCCATTCCATCCATAACAGGCATCATAATATCCATAAGAATAAGATCATATTCACCTTCCTTGCTCTGACGTATTCTTTCCAGAGCCTGCTGTCCGTCATATGCTTCCTCGATGCCAATTCCATCATCCTGCACTGAAAAGTAGAGGCTGGCTTTTTCCTTCTCGTTACAGATTTCCAACATAATTTTCCGAACCTTCTCATGGAGTATATACAAGGTGGAAAGGGGCTATTATCTGTTATTATAAGTTTATACCATGGACTTCTCAACATATTAACAAACTTTCACGAACTGAAAAAGTCTACTAAAAAAGGTCCACCGGACCTTTTTGTCGTATGCTTGGCAACAAAAAAGTCCGCCATTTTTGTACTCTCACAAAATGTCGGACTTTCCCACACTTACATTTATGAGTTGGGGGCAAAAGCCCCAACTATGATGCCTACGGATTGTTCCGTGCTTTGCACTCCCACAACCCTAGCATCATATTTACAGTCTTACACCATCTTTTACGACTGCCTGCAGATCCAGATTATCCTTCAGAAGTACAATATCTGCCTTCTTACCTGCCTTAATCGAACCATACTGATCATCAATTCCAAGACTCTTCGCCGGATTAATAGTTGCGCAGGCAATAGCTGTCTCAAGTGGAATCTGCATTTCTTTTACAACTGTTCTCATACAATCCGCGAGGTTCGTTGCTGAACCTGCTATTGCACCATCAGATACTAATGTCGCACGTTTTCCTACGACCTTGACATCCAATCCGCCAAGTGTATACTGTCCGTCCGGCATCCCGGTCGCACGCATGCTGTCACTGATCAGAATCATACGGTCAGACCCCATCATCTCAAAAGTTGCTCTGACCATAGCCGGATGAATATGAATCCCATCACAGATAATCTCTGCCATCACATGCTTACCATCATAAACAGCACCAACCACTCCCGGTGCGCGGTGAGTAAATGCCGGCATCGCGTTATAGAGATGTACTGCATGGTTTGCTCCCGCGTCAAATGCTTTCTTCGCTGTATCATAATCTGCATTCGTATGAGCCAGAGAAATGTTAACTTTCCCTTTCATTTCCTCGATAAATTCCAGATAATCTTCATTATCTTCAGGAGCAATTCCAATAAATTTCACCAGTCCGTCGGAAGCTTCCAGAAACTGCTCTGCAATTTCTACATTACACGGAATAATATTTCTCTCATCTTGTGCTCCTTTTTTTACTTTACTGATAAAAGGACCTTCCATGTTAATTCCCACAAGATCTGCTGCTTTTGGGCTTGTCCCGTTTTTCTTATATTTTGCTGCAACACTTAAGATCTGTTTCAGTTCTTCCACCGGAAGTGTCATGGTCGCCGGAGCAATAGCGGTCACACCAATGGAGGCCTCATACTGTGCGATCCTCTCAATCGCCTCTTCATTTCCATCACAAAAGTCATCTCCTTTGCATCCATGAAAATGAAGGTCGATCAAGCCCGGAATTGCATATGCACCTTCACCGTCCAATACCTCTTTCTCACCAAACTGTGGCTTTTCCTCTTCTGCATATACTCTCTGGATCTTGTCCCCGTCAAGCATAATTCCACCTTTTACAAATGTCTTCTCTTCCGTGTAAACTTTCACATTATCTATGATCATAGTAAATAACTCCCTTAGATTAAAATATCCCTATGTCTTGATTTAACTGTATGTACTTTCGTATTTTCTATACTATAACATTTACAACATCTGTTTTCAATATTGCTTATTGCATAACGAAAGTGCTGCCTTGTCTGCAACTATCGTTACATATGGATGGAATTTTAAAATAGAAGCCGGAACCTTTGGCGTTACCGGTCCCTCAATCACTTTCCTTAAGATATCTGCCTTATCCTCACCACTGACAACCAAAACAATCCGTTTTGCCCTCATAATTGTCCCAATTCCCATCGTATAAGCTTTTCTCGGAACTTCTTCTTCTGACTCAAAGAAACGTTTATTGGCATCAATCGTGTTCTGTGTCAATTCTACACAATGTGTATATTCCTCAAATACATCTGCCGGTTCATTGAATCCAATATGTCCATTATGTCCGAGCCCCAAAAGCTGCAAATCAACACCTCCAAGAGATTTTATCACCTCTTCATAATGGGCACACTCTTTCTTGGCATCTTTTTCCATACCATTCGGTATATGTGTATTTTCCAACTGAATATTCACATGTTCAAATAACCTCTTGTGCATAAAATAATAATAACTTTGTTCATCAGATTTTTGCAATCCCTGATACTCATCCAGATTCACTGTTTTAATATGGCTAAAATCTACATCTTCTTTGCGATTCCAGTCGATGAGCTGTTCATAAACCCCGATTGGCGAAGATCCTGTTGCCAGGCCAAGAACAGATTCCGGATTCAATATAATCTGCGCAGAAATAATATTGGCAGCTTTTCTGCTCATATCCTGATAATTTTTTGTTTTTAAAATTTTCATGCGCTATTTCCTCCCATACTTATTCTGGAAATTATACAACGCTCCTACCATACCCGCTTCATTTCCATATTCTGCAAAGCATACCTGTAAATGTTCTGCCAGAATGGGTCTTAAATACCTATTCAACGAATCCCTGATTTCATTTTCAAGAATTTTTTTCTGGACCATAATGCCCCCACCAAGTACAATCGTATCAGGATTAAGTACATAACAGATTGTTGCCAACCCTTTGCCAAGTACATCACACATTTCTTTGATGGCTGAAATACAAACTTTATCGCCTTTTTCTGCCAGTGCAAATATTTTCTTTCCATCCCACATATCTAAAGGCTCAATCTTTTTTTCTGCAACTTTTCTGACTAGAATGCTACTGGCTCCTAATGTTTGAAAATCACTATCTCCCATTGGAATATAGCCGACCTCACAGGCACTGTTGCTTGCTCCGTGGAAAACTCTTCCATTCACAATTGCACAGCCGCCAATTCCGGTTCCAACAGTGGCACAGAACATAATATGGCTCTCTTTTGCTGACCCTGAGACATATTCCGCCAGACCGGCACAATTTACATCATTCTCTACTTCGCATGGCATTTCTAATGCTTTTTCCAGTTCCTTTTTTATACAGGTTCCTGTATAATCAGGCATTAACTCTCCTGCAAAAACAATCTTTCCTTCTTCTGGATCTACCATTCCGGCAGTAGAGATACAGATACCTTCTATATTCTCATACTGCTCCTTATACTGTTTTCCAATTGTTTTTACTTTATCCAGAACTGCTGCTCCACCAAGCCATGCCTCCGTTTTTGTCTGATTACACTCTTTTATGATAGCATTTTCATCCAAAACACCATGCTTAATGGAGGTTCCGCCTATATCTACGCATATGTATTGACTCATAGTGTCTCCTGCCTTACTTTAACGCATCTACAAATGTTTTTGTAATTAACTGCGGTCTTGTGATTGCAGAACCAACTACAATACTGAAAACACCTAATTGCATAACTCTTTTTACTTTTTCCGGTGTATTAATATTTCCTTCTGCAATCACATTATGTTTTACATTTTTTACAATTTCTTTAATCAGTTCAAAATCATTTTGCTCGATTTTCATATCCTTACTTTGATCTGTATATCCTACAAGCGTCGTACCAATAAAATCAAATCCAAGTTCATCGGCATGTATTGCCTCTTCATAGGTAGAGCAATCAGCCATTAATGGCTGATCCGGATATTTTTCACGAATCTGGGCATAAAACTCATCCAGTGTTACCCCATTAGGTCTAAGATTTTTTGTTGCATCAATTGCTATAATCTCCGGCTTTACTTCCATCAACTCATCGATTTCTTTCATCGTTGGTGTAATGTACACTTTGCAATCCGGATAATCTCTCTTAACAATTCCGATAATCGGCAAGTCGACATTTTTTCTGATTTCTGCAATATCTTCTTTTGTATTCGCACGTATTCCTGCTGCTCCACCTTCTTTTGCGGCCAATGCCATCCGTCCCATAATAAAGGAAGAATGTAGTGGTTCTTCCGGCAGTGCCTGGCATGATACGATTAATTTTTTATGTACAGTCTCTATTTTATTATTCACTTTCATACCTTCTTTCGAATCACTTGTGCAATTTGTTCTGCAAGTCTCTCATGGCTCTCTGCATCTAAATGCATAAAATCAATTTGGTTCATTTTCACAAATGGTCCTGCATCTAAAAAATCACATCCGTACTGCTTGGCACAGATTTCATATTCTGCAGCCAGTTCTTTTGATTTGTCAGCACAGATTCCCATCTCGCCTGCAACATGGGACTGCTCGCATTCTTTCTCAATCGGAGCTGGCGCTACAACTAATATCTTTGGTGTATCTCTCCAGGCATCCTCTGTATGTTTTGCTTTAATTACAAGGCGTTTGATTCCATCTGCAATATTCTTTGGTGTTGCACTAAATCTCTCCTTACAGTCATTCGTTCCCAACATAATTACAAGATAATCAATCGGTCCATGAGACATCAGACACGGATACAAATATGGAAGACCATTTAATCCCTCATTTAGCGGATCTTCAAAAACTGCCGTTCTTCCACACAGTCCTTCTTCAATGACCGTATATTCTGCTCCTAATTTTTCCTGCAGCTTTCCCGTCCAACGTACTTCATCCGGGAATCTTCCGTCTGTAATCGCGTCATATCCCCATGTATTAGAATCTCCATAACACACAATTCTTTTTTTCATGTCCTTATTTTCCTCCGTTTCAGCTTAACCTTTAACTGCTCCCATTGCCAGTCCCTGAACAAAGTGTTTCTGCAGTGCCCATACAAGAATCAGTACCGGTACCAGTGTAATGACTGCTGTCGCCGCCATTGGTCCCCATTCCAGGCCACGGTCTGTAATGAATCCGGCAATTACAACCGGTAATGTCTTGGACTTATTGACACTTAGTATACATGCAAATAAGAACTCATTCCATGCCCCAACAAACGCAAGTATTGCAGACGCAATCATTCCAGGTTTTGTCAATGGAAAGATAATCTTAAAAAATCTTTTCGTAAATCCACAACCATCCAACATTGCTGATTCCTCTAGTTCCTTCGGGAGCTGCTCAAAGAATCCCATCATCAACCAAATTACAAGCGGAAGGTTAAAGCTTGTATTCATAATTATCAGCGCTGTCTTTGTATCAATCAGATGCATTGTTCTCATTACAAGGTATACTGGAATTGCAGTGGCAATTGCCGGATACATCTTCTGAACCATAAACCACAGTCCAAAATATTTGCGTGCTCGCTTTCCAAGGCTTCCTCTTGCAACTGCATATGCAGCCATACTTCCAAATATAACAGAAATAATTGTAGAGGCTCCTGCAACTACGACTGTATTAAAGAAATTCAACCACAACTGATCTTTTCCAAAAATTTCCTGATAACTTGCTGCCGTGAATTTAGATGGAAATATTACCGGTGGATTAGACAAATATTCTGCTTCAATCTTCACTGAACTAGTCAAAAGCCAGTATAACGGAAATATAATAGCAATTAATGAAACAACTACAATAATTACTCTAACGGGTCTTCCCGCAAAATTACCAATAATATTATCAACGGTAGGCACATTATGTTTTTTTCTCTTCATATTCTACGCCTCCAATTTTGTTCTTAATTTCAAAAATCCTACAGTTACAACCGTCATAACGACAACAAAGCCAATTGCCAGTGCTGCTGAATATCCGGCATCAAAGAATCTCAGACCTTGTTTATATATGTAGTTCGGTAACATTTCTGTTGATGTACCCGGACCTCCATTAGTCATAACGTAAACTGTATCAAATACCTTAAATGCATCGACAAATCGAAGCATAACGACAATTGTAAGTAATGGTGCAACCATAGGTAAAATGATTTTTCTGAAAATTACTCCATTCGATGCACCGTCAACACATGCTGCCTCCAGACAGTCTTGTGGCAAAGCTTTCAGACCTGCTGCACAAATGATCGTAACCCATGGTGCAAGTTGCCATACATTTACTAAAATAACTGCCAACATAGCCGTCTTAGGACTACTAAGCCATGTAATACTCGGGACTCCAAAGAAACTCAGGAAATAATTAATAATACCTGTTGTGGAATCCAGCATCATTCTCCATAAAGTACCAATTGCTACCGGTGCCATAATGGTTGGAATCAAAAAAATAGATGTTGCAATTTTAGCCCACATTTTGTCTGAACACAGTGCCATTGCAACAAAAAGGCCTACAATAACTTCCAGTGCTACAGAAACTACTGCAAAAAATAATGTATTCATTGTACTGGTTCTCACAGTCTCATCTGTAAGCATTTTAATATAATTCTGAAGTCCCACAAATTCCGGAACAGCATTTGGTAAATTCAATTTCAATTTGAAGAAACTTAAGTATAAAGAATACAAAAGGGGCAGCAATGCCGTGATTCCTAAAAAAATCATCGTTGGCAACATAAAGCACCATGAAGCCACTTTATCGCTCTTACTCTTCTTCAGCACCCCTTGCGTATTATTTTTCTTGCTCATTTCGCATTCCACCTCCACACGAAAATAATAATCTGTTCAAAAGAATATGGCGCCGGCACGAAAGCGGCCGGTGCCATATGATGTCTTACATGTTATAGTTTTTAGTTCCTTCTTCAGGCGGTGCATTTTTCAATGCTTCTTCTATTCCTTTTTTCATCTTACTAACGGCTGTCTCAAGATCAATTTCACCTGTCATATACTGGCTAACTACTGTATTCAGCATAGAATCAACTTCTGTAGAAGCTGGAATTCTCCACCAGATATTTGCTGTATCAAGAGCCTCACGAACGGTATCCATATATGTTCCTTTGATTCCATCTCTCTCCCAGAATGCTTTTCTTGGTGAAAGAATTCCAAAATCATCGTAGAACTGATCCTGCTTCTCTGCACTTGTATACATTTTAACCCATTCCCATGCAAGTTCCTGATTCTTAGATGCTGCTGGTATAGATACATCCCATGCACTTAACAGTGTAGTTCCAGTCTTATCATATGGGATTGTACTTAATGCCCATTTTCCAGCAACCTTAGACTGTGACTCATCATCTGCCGCCTGAACCAGTCCAAGTGTTGGCCATGTTTCACAGATTGCTGCATTTCCATCAAGGAATGCTTTGATTGACTCTTCTGTTCCCCATGACAGAATAGATGGATCTGCATAATCCTGAATCTCTTTCAGATGATTTAGTGCATCTCTTGTTTCCTGAGAATCAATTGTTACATTCCAGTCCTCATCAGCCCAGGCACCACCCATGGACCATAAAATGTAATCAAATACTCCACCAAGCTGTCCTGTTGTAGCTGATACAGAAATTCCGTACATACCTTTATCTTTATCTGTTAGCTCTTTTGCAACTTCTCTGTATTCTTCCCATGTATCCGGAAGTCCATCTGGGAGTAAATCTGTTCTATAAGCAAATAACTGTGGTGTACTTGCATTCGGGATACCAGTTTGAACTCCCTGCCATTCTCCACTATTTTCCAGAACCTTCTCAATAAACTCATCCGTCTTATAATTATCCTTATCCATAAAATCGGAAAGATCTGTCAGATATGGTGCAAATTCTCCGTCCCACTGACTTGCAACATCGACAACATCATAAGAACCTGTGCCACTTGTTAAATCCAACAGTGTCTTCTCATGTAATGTTGTATAAGGAAAATCAACGACCTCTACTGTTGCACCAGTCTTCTCCTCAAATTCGTCTACCATGCTTTCTGCAGCTTCTGCGTATACACCTGACATGTATAATACTGTCAGCTTTTCACCAGAATATGGCTTATCCCCATCTGCCTTACTGCTCTTTCCTCCTGATCCTCCACAACCAGCTAACATTGTGGACAACATTGCTACACATAACAATGCACTTACAATTTTCTTTTTCATTAATTTTCTCCTTTCTCTTTTTTCGGAAATTTTTTTTATTTTTTCTAAATAAAAAATGTTTTCTTTTTCATAAAATAACACTTACATACATTTTTGTCAATTGCTTTATTACACCAAAACTATTTTTGTGCAATATGGCAAAAATTATTTTTATTTTATTTTTTATGGAAAATATGTTTTTTCTCAATCCAATTGACAAGTTTTGTTTTTTTGTTAAAATTTATGCTATAAACATTAAATGATAACAGGAGGTGTTATATGGCAACCGATAATCTAATGAACAAAATCACTTTATATTATTCTCAAATGACAAAAGCAGAAAAAAAAGTTGCCGACTTCGTTTTATCCTCCCCACAAGAAGCATTAGCATCTACGATTACAGACTTATCTAAGCATTGTGGTGTCGGTGAAACGAGTGTATTCCGTTTCTGTCGCACTTTAGAATTAAAAGGCTATCAAGATTTCAAACTTTCACTGGCAGTAAGCACTTCTTCTAATGGAGTCTCTATGCCAAAAGATACAATTAATATTTCCAATACTACCAATTGTCAGGACACTGCTTATAATGTTATGCAAGCTTATATAACAGCATTAGAAACTACCTGCAGAACACTGAATTTTAATGCAATTCCTGAAGTTGTTGATTATATTCTTAATTCAAAAACTATTAATCTCTTTGGCTTTGGCGGTTCTGGTACAAGTGCAAATGAATTTAAGAATAAATTTATGAAAATTATGCCTAATGTAATCTATAATGCTGATGCTCATATTCAGTTAACACAAGCAGCTTTATTAGGAAATGATGATTTAGCAATTATTTTCTGCAATTCCGGCATCACAAAAGATTGTATTGAAATTGCCAAAATCTGTTACTCTTCCGGAGCAACAGTTGTTTTTATTACTAAATTTGCAAAAACTCCTGCCGCACAATATTCTACCGTTGTTCTATTATGTGGTGCTAATGAAGGACCAATGGAAGGAGGATCTATTGCTACTAAAACAGCCCAGCTTTTCTTAATAGACCTTCTATATGCTGAAGTGTACAAGACACTTGGTAAAAAAGCATTAGATAATAAGCAAAAAACAGCTCAGATAATCACAGAGAAAATGATGTAGGAGGTTACATTATGAAAGTTATTGTTTTAATCGAAAACACATCCAAATGCTCCTTATGTGCTGAGCACGGTCTGTCCGTCTATATCGAATATAACGGCATGAAATATCTTCTGGACACCGGCGCATCTGACACATTTTCCGCCAATGCGCATCAGCTTGGAATCAATCTGGAAGATATTGACATCGCATTTCTGTCACACGCACATTATGACCACGCCGGCGGATTCGAAACTTTCTTTAAGGAAAATGAAAAAGCACCTGTTTATCTGCAGGATACTTCTGCTGAAAACTGTTATTATCGTCCAGACAATACTGATAGATATATCGGAATTCCTACGCATTTATTGGAGACTTATAAAAAGCGTTTTCAATATATAGATCATGTCTGCGAGGTGGAAAAAGGAGTCTGGTTAATTCCACATTTTACAAAGAATTTGGACGAAATGGGAAGACGCGCCTGTATGTATCGAAAAATTGGTGATGAATATGTCCCGGATGATTTCGCACATGAACAAAGCCTTGTTTTCGAAACTCCAAAAGGACTGATTTTACTCAATAGCTGCTCCCATGGCGGAATCGTCAATATTGTAAAAGAAGTGCAAATGGCACTGGGGAATCAGAAAGTTTACGCTGTCATCGGCGGCTTCCATATGATGAAGCTCTCCGGTCTTGATACTCTTGCGATTCCTGAATCAGAAGTCATCGACGTAGCTTCCCAATTACAGAATCTTGGAGTAGAAGAAATCTACACTGGGCATTGCACTGGAACAATCGCATACGGACTTCTCAAAAAAGAACTTGACGAAAAAATCCATGAACTAAGCACCGGAACAATAATTGAGTTTTAAATACATTTCCGTATGTTGCACTAAAACTTATGAAACGCATTTAGCTTTTGTTAAAAAAGGGAAGCTGTGATACACATCCATGTACCACAACTTCCCTATATTTTCATCTTCATTTAATTTTAATCAATTATCCATTTAAGCAGCTGTTCTTTCACCTTTTCAAATATCTGCATTACAACTACTAACACAATTACCATAAAGATAAATCCAACCCAGGTATTGGCAAATACACCAAGTTCAGAATTCTTTTTTACAAAATAACCCATGCCTGAACCGCCACCATACATTTCGGCAAATACAAGCATTACAAAAGAACTTCTCAGTGAATTTACAAAACCGGCCAGAATAGATGGACTTGCTGCCGGCAGGATTACTTTCATGAACCGCTTTACACCTGTCAGTTCCAATGTAGCTGCCTTGTCCAAATAGCGCTTATCAATGGTCATGATTCCTGTGATTGTAGCAAATAACGTTGCCCAGACAATATTATATACAACAAAAAATATGGAAGCTGATAATAATGTTGGTGACAACAACAGTACAAACGGCGACAATAAGATTGACGGGATTACGCTAAAGGCATAAATAACCGGATGCAGCGCTTCCCTGATTTTTGTCAGTGCTGTATTTAGAAAAATATAAGAAAACTTTCCTTGAACTTCAATAACAGGCATGCTATTCTAATTACACGCAGATAACAATTCTTGTTATCTGTAAAAGTATCTATATTAACTTCATTCATTTTCGGAGCCTATTATAACATCAGGCAAGATTCCAAAGTGATGAACAACAAACTGATGAAAACTGTTAAAGGATTGTGATGAATTTTACTTAATATACTAGCATAAATATTAAGTATATGTTAATATATCTGTAAAATAAAACTTTTCTGTCAGACAGTGTTCATCTGAACTATGAGAGGAAAGTATATGACTAAAAGAAAGACAGCAAAAAAAACGCAAACATTGAAAGCCCAGACTGCGGGAAAACAGAAACTTAAGACGCAAGTAGCAGAATCACGGAATTCTGATGATTTTATTATGTTTCCGACTGTAGATTTCTGTTTTAAAGAATTAATGCAAAATGAAAAGGTTCGCAAAGGTATTATATCTGCAATATTAAGTGTTGACCCAAAAGATATTGAACAGACTATATTATTGCCAACGATTCTCAGGAAAGAATATGAAGAAGACAAATACGGCGTTTTAGATGTATTGGTTCAATTAAAAGATGGCCGGCAGATAGACTTTGAGATGCAAGTGGAAGCTTTCGATTTCTGGGGAAAACGAGTAATATTTTATCTCAGCAAAATGATTACAGATCAAATTCATGAAGGTGATGGATATGATAAGATTCAGAAATGTATTCACGTAAGTATCCTGGATTTTAATTACATCGAAGATGATAATAAATGGTATCGAAAAGTTACATTTTGTGATACAACAGATGGAAAAGTCTACACAGATCTTATGGAAATTCATTTATTAGAACTTAGGAAATTGCCACCAGAAGATCAAAATGAAGAAGGAATCATTCGCTGGATGCGTTTTTTGAAGGCGAAAAATCGAAAGGAGTTTCAGAAGATGGCAGAGCAAGACGAATACATCGGGGAAGCCTATAAAGAATTAGAGAAAATCAGTGCGGACAAAGAGAAACGGCTGGAGTATGAGACTCGTTTGAAATATAGAAGAGATAAACATGCTGCACTACATTATGCAACAAGAGTTGGTCGTGAAGAAGGCGAAAAGCTTGGTCTTGAAAAAGGTGAAAAGCGGATTAATGAATTAAATCAATATTTAATTGAACAGGGACGGCTTGAGGATTTAACAAGGGCAACGCTAGATTCTGTATATCAAAAACAACTTCTACAGGAATTGAAAAATCACATCTAAAATCCATGAAAATATGGACATTTTCCGTTCAACAGATAAGTCAAAATGGGCTGTCGGGAAATAGATAGTTCCAAACAGCCCCTGTCTATCAACCATTTATTTTTCTTTCCGAATAAATATATTATTACTTTGTATACTAAAAAACCTGTAAGCATAATACTTACAGGTTAACTAACTCCCCGAGTAGGGTTCGAACCTACGACCCTTCGGTTAACAGCCGAATGCTCTACCACTGAGCTATCGAGGAATAACAAATATATAATAAACCCAAGTAACAAAAATTACAAGGGTTTTTTCATATATCTTCAAAACTGCATATAAGAAACTTTTTAACATCTTACCTA